>OCZT010001784.1_pt1 | contig 22344 bp, 17 predicted proteins | sample 1539031 | NCBI WGS metagenome assembly OCZT01 (sample SAMEA3539308, study PRJEB22396) | soil metagenome | biome: tundra; feature: field; material: soil | place: USA | collected 2010-05 | depth 0.15 m | reverse complement strand
TCCCTACACGACGCTCTTCCGATCTGGCGTAGACGTGGCCGAAGGGCAGCATCACTAGCGGCGCCGCTAGGGCCAGCAGCGCCGCGGCGGGCATCAGCAGCGCAAGCACACGGCGGATGAAGATCCTGGTGAGGGTCCGCAGGCTCTCCTGCTCCAGCGTGGCCTCCACGACCAGCGAGGTGCAGGCGCTGTAGGCGAACGTATCGAACGCCATCACGATCATGAACGGCATCGCGAAGTACGCGCTCTGTTGGGCCCCCAGGATCGCGATCACGAGCAGCGGCAGAACGGTCAACGTCGCCTGGGTGAAGACCGACGCGAGGTAGTCCTGGGCGAGAAAGCGCACCACCCGTCGGGGCCCTATACGCGCGATCGACGATTCGCGCGCCCCACCTGCCACGTGCCCCGGGATCGCCCACCTGAACACCAGCAGGTTGACCGGGGGCAGCAGAAGCGCCATCGGCAGCGCCCACGCCAGGAACACTCCGTGGACGGCCCCCGCCACGAGCAAGGCGGGCAGTGCCGCGAGCTTGAGAACACCGAACAGGCCGTTCTCGATCGGTATCCACGGCGCTCGGCGCGTCGCCATGAGCGCGGCGTCCTGCAGGGTGAACAGCCCCCAGAGCACGAGCGCCGCGACGAAGCCCACCGCGAGCGTCGTTTCGTCACCCAGGTAGGCCAGTTCGTGCGAAACGCGTGGAGCCGCCAGCACGAACGCGGTCCCCACCACGAGCGCGACCACCCCCGCCAGCCCATACACGGTGCCCAGAGCCCGCGCGCTGCGCCCCCCAAAGTCGGGCAGGAAGCGGACGATGCCATTGCCCAGATTCAGCTGGGAGACCGTCGAAAGCTCGATCATCACCGAGATCAGCACCGTGTCCCGGCCAACATCAACGCTCGAGTACAGCCGCGCGGCGAGCACCCAGAACCCCATCCCAAGGACCGATGTGACAGCGGTGTTCGCGACCAGGCTATAGGCGCCTCGCAGCAGCTGGTGAGTGGCCGCAGTGGGCTTCTCAGCGGGGCCTGACATGATGGACACCGGTTGATCGTAACCGCGGTCGCCCTCGGGTACCCTGAGCGCGGAAGGCGTCACTGGTGCTTTACTCTGGCCGCAGATGCAGTCGGCGATCTTCTTCCTCGTTGCCACAGAGGAGCAACTTCAGACCGCCCGCTCCGTCGCGGCGCACCTGCCGGCATCGTTTGTGATCGACCCGTACACCGGGCGGGCCGAACTATTGGACAGCCACACCACGGTGACTCGTCCGGTCAAGTTTCGAGTCACACCGCAGGCGATCATCCGGGCGCGCCTGGTTGTCGGGCGGGCCTTCGCGCTGGCGCCGGCCTCCTCCTCCGTGCTTGTCATCGGTCAGGACATCGGGTACGTGGAGCGCGCGGCGGTGGCGGCCGCGCAAGCGCGTGGTGCACGATTGATCCTGATGCCCGATGGCATCGTCGCCTCAAAGCGCGTCGACGGCGCCGGGCATCGCGGGCTTGGGGCCGCCGCCCGGAATGCGATCGACCGCCGATTGCGGACCGTGCGACTGCTGGCCGGCCGCCGCGACGAGTTCGGCGCAAGCGGACCATGCCTCGTCTTGAGCTGGGGCCCCGGCTGGGAGTCCACATGGCGCACGCGGTGTCCTGGCGCCGAGATCCTCAGCACCGGATCCCCCCGCGCCGACGGCTACACCACCATAACGCAGCGCCCGGCTGTCGGGAATGTGCTGGTTTGCAGCCAACCGCTGCTACTACCTCCTCAGCTTCGCACGGTGAAGCCGCAGGCGGAGAGCTGGTATCGGTGGCTGACCGAACTGTATGAGGCGGGCTACCCACAACTGCGTATCCGGCTGCACCCTTCCGAGCGCTCAGACCGTTATCCGCTGCCGTCGGAGTTGATCTCGCTGCGATCGGGGCCGGCCACGCCGCTGCTCGACGATCTGCGCTGGGCGGACGTCGTGGTGGCGCCGTTCTCCTCGGTGCTGGTCGAGGCGATGGCAGCCGGGCGCGTGCCGATCGCCGCGGGTGGCACGGAGGTGTGGGGCGCGTTCGCGGACAACGCCTTCCTCGCCGATCCGCGCGTACCAACGATCGACTTCCGGTTGCGGCCGACGCAGAACTCCCTGATCGAGCGCGCTGAGAACGCGGCAGCGCTAACCGAGAGCCTGCGCGACGAGTTCCTGGCCAACCTTGGATCAGCGGCAACGGCCGCAGCCCAGGCGATCCGCGCCCATGGGGAAGCGTGAGGGCGTGCGCGGACCCTCGGACGCGGACTCTCAACAAAGGTCTCCCTCGGACAGGATGCTCCCCTCGCCCAGCGCCCGTGCCAGTCTGCGGCCCACCACCCTGTCCAGTTCATAGGGAGGGATCCCGCTGCCGGGACGCTTGTAGCCCAGGACGGATTGAGTGATCACCGTATCGGCGGGCAGATCGCGCTCCAGCACAATCGAACGGCGAGCATTCTGGCGGGCCGCGAGCTCGGACTCATGAACCCCGATCCACGGCTCTCCCCGCATCGCCATCGCGCGGTCGGCCGCGCGCACCATCTCGGCAAGTTCGCCCGGCTCAACGCTGAGCTTGTGATCGGGGACATCGGGCAGGGTCTTGTCAAGTGTGTAGTGCTTCTCGATGCACACCCCACCAAGGGCAGCGGTCATCCAAGCGCCTTCGGGCCCCAGGGTGTGATCGGAGCAGCCGATCAGGTAGGGAGCGAACTCTGTCATGAAGGTGGGTATTCGCGCAAAATGCGCTTCGCCATCCTCGGTCGGATAGGAGAGTGTGCAGACCAGCAGCGCCAGCTTGTCGGGACCCAGTCCGGTCCACTCGATCGCCTGATGCACCTCCTCGACGGTAGACGCTCCGGTGGAGAGTAGCAGCGGCTTACCGGTGGCGGCGATCACTTCGAGCAGCGGCCGGTGGGTTATATCGGCACTCGCGGTCTTGTAGATCGGTGCGCCCATCCGCTCGAGCGCCGCGACTGCCAACAGGTCGAACGGCGTGGCAAAGAAGATGATGCCAAGTTTACTACAAGCCGCCGCCACTCGTGCGTACTCGTCGTAATCCAGTCGGTCGGACAGCTGAAACGCCTCGTACTGGCTGTCCGTGCCGATCGCGTCATCCCAATACTTTGGGGAGTCTGGCACGCTGATCGAGTCTGCCTTGTAAAGTTGATACTTGACGGCCCACGCCCCGGCCTCGGCGGCCCGCCGAGCCATCTCGACCGCGCGGTCGACCGAATTGTTGTGGTTGACCCCGCCCTCCGCGATCACTCGGCACGTCGTCTGTGTCAAGGGCGGGAAGCCGTCGACTTCAATCGCAACAGTCATGCTTTCACAATCCCTTCAATATTGCGCGAATACGGTGTGCGATCCTGGCGGCGCCAGCAGTGTCGACCGAGCGGCGCAGATGTTGACTGAGTTCTGCGCGCAAGTGCGCGTCACAGAGCAGACGATCGACGACGCAGACGATGTGGTCGTCGTCCACGAGCGGGCCGATTCCCAGCGCGACCACGCCGTGGTCGTAGCTCAGGTGGGCATGTGTGGCCTCGCGCGCGTTCTGAGCTAGGACGACCACGGGCGTGCCGGCGGCGGCCGCCTCGTAGACCGTGCGCCCGGCCGAGGTCAGGATCACATCGGCCTCGAGCATCTCTGCGGCCATGCTCTGGACCTGTTGCAGTACGACCACCCGCTCGGGAAACCCGCTCGCCACAGCGCCGGGACCAACGATCACGCGGAGTTCTTGGGGCAGACGGTCCACGAGCAGGCGGCTGCAGCGCGCCGCGAGCCGAGCCGGATCGGTGCCGCCGAAGGTGATCAGTACCCGCTCGGGAGTATCGCGGATCTGCTTGAGAGGCAGATCGTGAAACTCCTCGCGTAGGGTCGCAAACGCGGATCCCCACGAGAAGTGCTCGGGCGCCGACGCGGGCGCCGGGTAGAGCGCGTTGACTACCCAATCCGCAAAGCGGGCACCCGGGCCGAGATCCTCGATGTTCACAACCGAGTAGCCGGCGGTACGCTCAACCAGCACCTCCTGCTCGCTGGTGTCGAGTACGTCGTTTACAACCACTCGACGCTCGCTCCCGGCAAGCTTGGCGAGGTCCTCGCTGAGCACGGACTCGTCTATGTGGCGATAGCCGCGACGATCGAGCTCGAGAGCGACGAACGGGTCGCAGTCACACAGCAGGAACCGCAGCCGCTGATCGGCCAGCTCCTCGGCTAGCTGTAGGCAGTGAAACAGATGGCCAGATCCAACCCTGGCGTTGGCGCGCAGCCGGAAGACCACGGTGCCCTGCTCCAGGCGACGGCGGGCAAGCTCGAGATCTTGATGGGTGTCGATGTCAAGCGACTCGTCGCCATCGATCTCCAGCAGCATGTGGCTGCCGGTTACGATTTGCCGGCCCCGCCGCAAGGCCTCGGCGCGAACAAGCTGGATGGATCCGGTCTCGCGAAGCACTGGAGATCGGGCGTATTGCCGGTTGACACGCGCCGCAAACAGAGGCTTTGCATGTGAGAGATCGCCGTCCTCGTCGAGCCAGAACAGGTGACGCTCGCGCACACAGGACGCCAGCGAATCGACCGGCGACTCGTGAAAGCGTCTCACCGCCTGGATGATGGAGTCGGGGCTTCGCAGCGGCGAGGTGGGCTGGAAGACGCCGACGTCACCCTGCCAATCCAGCTCGTCAGCGATATGCGCCGCCACCTCGGATATCGTCGCCTCGTCACCGGCCAGCGCCTCGGAACGGCGGTGCGTCTCATAGCCGTGAGCGGCCGCCCAGTGGAGCGCTCGATCGTCGTCGCTTGACACCAGCAGCCGGTCGGCGACGCACGCCAACTCGAGCGCGGAGACGGTGTGAGCGATCAGCGGGCGGCCGCCAACCATGCGCATGTTCTTCCCGTGGATGCCCTTGCTCCCCGCCCGAGCGGGTACGATCGCGAGCAGCTGGCGGTGGTCTGTTGTCATTGCGCAAGCGTAGAGGTCGGGGCGCTCTGCGCAAAACGCAGGCGCAGTCTCTGGATAGCTCGGACCGTGAACACGCCTGCCACGACGATCGACCCACCGCGCGCCGCCCAGCCGGCGGCGTTGGTGGGCAGCAGCGCGATCGAAAGGATGACAGCGGTCGCTATCCCCCAGCTGGCCAGCATTGGCACGAGACCAAAACCGATCTGGCGATTGCGATAAACGCTGCGATCGACGATCAATGCCTGAAGTCCGTAAGCGACGAGCGTCGCTCCCGCGGCCGCGTCCACTCCCCAGAGCGGCACCAGCAGTAGATTGAGACCCAGATTGATCGCCGCGGCAGAGACTGACGCGACGGCGATACGAGAGCCCCGCTTGCTGTCCAGCAGAGTGACTATGCCCAGCAGATATGCCGGTCGCACGCAGACGGTGGCGGCGACAAGCGCGATCACCACATAGTTGCGCCCAAAGCTCGCGGGCGCCGCGATCACGACGATCACGGGGGCGACCGCGACCAGCAGGCAGCCGAAGCCAGCGGCCACGGCCGTGGCCGGTCCGAACAACAATGCCGGAAGCGAGCGCTTGCGTGTCGCCGGCAGCGAAAAGTAGAACGGCGCCCAGGCCGACTGCATTCCCTCAAACAATATGAACGCCACGGTGGCGATGACGTAGGCCAGCTGATATTGCGCCAGTTGGTTGAGTCCCAAGTCGGCCTCGATTACAAGCCGGTCAGACAGGTTCAACACCCAGTTCGACAGCGAGTGGAAAAGAAACGGAAAGCCCACCGCCAAGCCGGCGAGGACCGCCTCGGTGCGCCAGCGAGGCCGTCGTGCGGCCAGCATCAGCGCCATCACAGCGGAGATCCCGGCCCCGATGCACAGTCCGGTCATGTAGCCACTGGCCCCCGACCGGCTGGCAAGCCACAGCGCCAAACCTCCACCTAGAATCGTCTGTGTGAGAATGACTCCGACGAACGCCCCCGGACGGCGGGCCGCACGCAGAACGCCAGCCGTCGTCTCCTGGATACCAAGCGCGAACGAGTACACCACCGCGAGCGCCAGCGGAGCGCTCCACCCCACGCCACGGAACAGCCCTCCCCATAGCGGTCCACTGAGCAGCAGGACCGCGACCAGCACCAAGCTGATGACGAACTGGACGATCAGCAGTGCCGACCACTCGGCATGCCTAACATAAGCCGGCTCGTCGTAAAAGAGGCGAACGATCGCATTGTTGAGCCCAAGCGGCAGCAGCGCTGTCAAAACCGCTGCCAGCGCTAGGGCCGCGCTGACGACGCCGAACTGGGTAAGGCCAATGATGCGGGTAAGGAACGGCAGCAGTAGAAAGCCCAATCCGCCCTGTGCGACAGCCCCGAAAATATAGACAAGCCCGTGGCGAGTGACTCGTCGACGCTCATCTAGCACGCTTTCGTCGGCGTCTGTCGATACCTGGGGGTTGAAACCGCTCGAAGAGAAGCCGTGATCGACCACGGTCGTCGGATCTGGCGCGGTCATCAGGCCGTACGCTGACGGCTGTGACGACCCAGAAGGCCATGCCATAGCCAAAATTGGAGCGACCGCAGGTTAAGTGGATCACGTCGGGGGCTTTCGCGCGCTAGACGCTGGGAGTCCCTGCCTGCTCGGGAAGGTGTTTGCCGGTGGGGCCCGATGAGCAAACGAGCATGCCTAACCCCCTTCCGCATCGGGATCAGTTCATATATTCTCGCGTCCCGATTGCCATACCAAAGTCGGAAGTCGGGAGACCGTGCCACCGCAGCCTCGAGATGTCCAAGCGCGCCCGGAGGCGTAAGACGATATAGTTCGGCGTAGGCCGTCTCGTCTTTAGCGAACACAATATATCCACGTTGAGCATACTGCTTAATGATCGAGATCACATTGGGGACCTCAGCGGCCCCGAGCTGTCGATTACGGAAGCTGCTAACAGACAAAAGACTTGGGGCTTCGGATTCTTCCGGGCCCCTAAACTCAGGGTAGGTTGCACCGTACCTGGCCGGAAAGCCCGATGTTGCATACAGCAGGACAGACCCAGGCGGTGCGTGATAGTAGAACCGCTCGCTGGCGCGAACTTCACCGGCTGAGACTATATAGAGCTCTTCCGCACCAAAAAATGAGGGGACGAAAAGAGCCGTGAAAGCCACCGCCAGCGACGCCATAAGCAACCATCGTAGACGTCGGCGAGTCACAGTCGCCAATGCCCACGATATCAACGCCGCCGTCCAGGGGCTTGAAAACAATAGTATGCGCAGTGGCGCCTCGCCACCGTAGCTCTGCCCAAATGCGACAGCGAATGGAGACACAGCAAGCACGACGAATGGCAGCGAGCGCGCCAACAAGCCGCGTCTGAGAAGGCGAATCACAGCGCCCAACGTTCCCAGCCAGAGAATAGCGATGGAAAGCAGCTCGGCATGCGTGTGGAAAATCTCGCCGGCTGCCGGGGGTTCAGTACCAAACCCCGGTATTTTAGACGCCGCTACTCCAAACACATTGTTCAACGGATCGATACTAGTAAATACACCATAATTATGCTTTATAAAGTTGAAGTTAGCACCAAGGTAGGCGAAGGTCATTATGCCCATCGCCATCAGCACCCACCAAGGACGGGCCACGCCGGCTAGCATTAGTAGCCCGACGCTAGCTAGTAGCATGTAGGGCGTTAGCTGATGGCTCGCGACAACCACAGCATCGAGGCTCAGAACAACCGTGATAGCTGCCCAGCGAGGCCATTTAGGAGTCGCATCTGTCTGCACAGCGAGCTGGGGCATGCGCCCTACGCGCTCGATCCAGCGGGTGAGTCGTCTAGAATAGTTGGTCCCGTCGACCCTCAGCTGCCGCAGCATAACCACTATCAGTGCGAGACCTAGAACAAATGCAAATGCCTGAGGTGAGTAGTAGGTCTGCTCGATCCAGTTAGTAACAATAAAAATGAGACCTGCCCCAGCCGCGATGCGAACCTCTCGTGTGATTATCTTTACGGCCGCCATTACAAGAACAGCGTCAAGAAGAAGAAAGAACAGCTCTGCCCAGCTCGCATATGGCTCAGGATTGGGACGACCCGCAACACTCGAAAATGCAGCCCCCAGCGCAAAGAAGCCCGGCCAGCGATTGTAAATATCGATGCTGGGGTTGACCTTGCCGTGGGCCTCCAGATAGCGGACCACCCCGATGTGCTTGTACGCCCAGGCGTAGTGCGGCTGCGCAGATAGCACAGGGACGGTGCCGAACAGAATGATCGCAATCGCAACGAGGTAGACAATCATTATCAGCCCGCTCGTGCGCCGCGCCGTAATCGCCGTGACGGCGCCTACGACAGATAGTGATAGTGCGAGATACCATGCGATCGGAAGCGCTGGCGGCAATCCGTAGTCACCCAGGTTCGTGACGTCGACGTGGCGCAGAGAGAGTCTCCAGATAACGAGTGCGATGACCGCTGGCAGGGAAAGGGCGAGCCGGCTCAGCGCCGGGCTCGCCTTGAGCGCAAACCTGGGCCGTCGCGCTGTGCTGCTCTGATCGATGCCGGGAGGTTCGACCGCGATGCTCACGGCGCCACCACCCGTCTGCGCTCGGAGTCCTGCGCCCAACGCGCCCGTGCGCACACGAGCGGCCCAATCATCACTCCGCGCAACTCAGCTAGCAGCAGCTCGCGGGCAAACCCCGCCTGCGAGCCGGCGCGGCCAGAGCGCACGCCCAGGGCACCCAGGTGCCTAATGCCCTGGGGGAGACGACGCCACACATCCAGGGCCGTGCGACGGGATGACGCATACTTGAACAGGAACGCCGACAGATCCCTCCCATAGACGTACATCTGACGGCTCAAGTCGTTTTGGTTGGTGCGGTGCTTGTGCCATACGAGCGCGGCGGGCTCGTAGGAGATCGAGTAGCCGGCGCGCAGGACACGCACGAAGATGTCGAGGTCCTCGGCCCCCGGCAGACTCTCGTCGAAGCCCCCGATCTCGCGCAGTAGCCGGGTGCGGAATGCGAAGTTCGCGCCGGTGCCAAAACCACCGGCGGCGTACGGATGAAGCTCGATGCCAGCCGGTCCGTGGCGAGCGTCATACACCCGTGGCTCGCAGGTCGATGACCACGACACGCGCGCATCGAAGTATTGCTCCGCGGCCAGCTCCAGCGACGCGCTGGCCACCAGGCCGGTGACGCACGCCACGTCGGCGCGGCGGTGAAAGCCGCGCAGCAACCCCTTGATCCACAGGCGATCGACGCGCACGTCGTCGTCGGTATAGGCGATTATCTCACCAGTGGCGTGAGCGAGGCCCCGGTTCCTGGCCCATGTCAACCCGGGGTGTGGCTCCCGGACATATCGGAAGCGCGAATCCTCGGCGGCGATCTCCATGATGACCTCGCGGGTGCTGTCGTCCGCGGGGGCGTTGTCGACGATCACGAACTCCACTGCGTCGTGTTCCAGCAGGCGGACGGACTGAAGGCACACACGCAGCGCCTCCGCGCGATTCCTGGTGCAGATAACAACCGTCACCGACTCCGATCCCTGCTCCCCGGCCTCTAGTCCGCCGCGTGCTCCACCGGCATGGGATCCGCTCAGCGACCGCAGCAGAGGCGGGAGCCCCTGTCGCGCCAGCTCCGCGCAAACGGAGGCATCGAGGTCGCGCTCGATCGCCTCCAACACCACCGCCAGACTCAGGGGCCTGGTCCCGAGAGGGATAGTGGCAAAGCCAATCGGCTCGCCTCCAATCCGCACCAGCAGGCGCGCCTCATCATACGGCTGCCCCGCGGCAGTAGCGGGTCGCTGAGGCAACTCGAACTCGCGGGTCAACTCGAACTCGCCGCTGAAGACAGCCTTTTCATGTTTCTGTCGCCGCTGTGGCGCGGAGCGATGATTGCTCATGACTACGGCGCTTCCCTGATGACAGCCGCGACGGTGCGGCGGAGATCGAGAACGAGCATCACGCAAGCGGCTGTCACCAGGGCGAGGGCCCACCCAAAGGGATGCCACCAACCTGTCCATATCATCGCCAGCGTGCCAACGGCCTCGATGCAGAAGCTCAGGCTTACGGCAAGTCCGAGAGCCTCGAGCTCATCTTCCACGGGAAGGCGTGTGAGTAGGGCGCCGCCAGGTATCAGGCACGCTGCTGCCAGGACCAGCACTGGGCGCGCAATGCTGTGCGTGCCGGCGAGACATACCGCGACGGTCGCGGCGGCGAGGACGAGCAGAAGACAGTCGGCGGTGACGCATCGGCGCGGATCGCCCAGCCAACGTGGTTGCACGAGCCCCTGCTCTGCCTTCGCGCGTCGATCGGGTTCTGCGATCGGGCTCATCATCGGCTTCTCCCCAAGCGACTCGCCAGATATCCGAGCGGTCCGCAGGCCACGCCAACACGCTCGAGACGGCTCAGGTTACGGGGAAACGTGGGTCCCCTGGCGGCGTTCTTCCTCGATCCGGGGTGTGTGAAGTAGCGGATACCCTGCGGTGTACGCGACACGATCGACCAGCGGTCGGGTCCCGCGACGATCTGCTTGGTCAACATCGCCCCGAGCCCGACCCCATAACCGAAGACCTGCTGGCGTAGACGAGCCGCGGTATCGGGATGGCGATGCCAGACGATCGCGCCCGGCTCATACGCCAGCCGGCCTCCCGCATGAAGCAGCCGGATGTAGATGTCGAGATCCTCGCCGCCACGGGCACGGGTACTCGCCCCGAGCGCCGGATCGAACCCGCCCAGGCTACGTATCACTGCCGTCCTGAAGGCCATGTTCGCTCCCGACCCGAAGTATCCGACGGTGTATGGGAACAGGGGCTGGTCGAGAGGAGGGTCGTCCAGCGAGTAGGTCCTCTGAGTGAAGCCCTTGCCAAGGTTCGCGAAACGCTCGACCAGGACTTGGGTTGGCGTCTCGAGCTCGAATGGAAGGATCAACCCGGTCACGCAGTCGACGCTCGGGGACCTCGCGAACGCAGCGCGAACGACCCGTACCCAGGCCTGATCGACGAGGACGTCATCGTCGGTGAACGCCACGAGGTCTCCGCGCGCCGCGTGCAGGCCCGCGTTGCGTGCCTGCGAGGAACCGCGATGGTGCTCCTCGACATAGCGGACTCGCTCATCGCCTCCGAAACGCTCTTCAAGCGTGCGCTCAAGGGTTGAGAGCACGGGGCGGTTCTCGACGACGACGATCTCGAGTGATTCGTCGCCGCAGGCGCGGATCGCCTCCACGCAACGGACGACCTGCTCCACGTTCGCGCAGGTGGGCACGACGACGCTCAACAGCGACCCCGCCTCGGGCTTCGATGTCGAGTCGCCGCGCGGCTGGCCAAGCCCATCGGTCGCGATGACGGGAGCCTCTGCGGGCAGGTCGCAGAGCTCCCCAGGCGAGCCGGCAAGCTCGGCGGCGGTCAGGACATCAAGCGAGACCGTGCCGTCCGGGGATACCGGAAGGACTGTCCAGCCAAGGGGGCTTCCGTTGCGCCGCACGAGCGCCAGCAGGAGACGGTAGGGATTCCCGCTGCTGCTGGCGGGGAGCCGCAGCTCAGTCGTGCCCTGCTCGATGTCGATCAGCCGAACAGCGGCCGGCGTCTCCCGGTCGAGACACTCCGGCAGTGTCGTGAAGAGGGTCGTTAGGGGGGTTCTCAGCGCCACGATCCTACTCCCCGGCCGAGCGTACGCCTCAACCTGCGCACCGCGCGGTAGCCACGGGTGCGCAGCCGCTCGTGACGCCAAGCGCATGGGACGCCCTGACCGTCCAGGACCCGCGCGATCTGCTGGGCGCCGGTGGCGCTGCACACGGTCCACCGGGCGATCGCCCAGGGATCGTCCTCGCGGTGCGAGAGCGCGTTCTTGACCGCGGCCGCGGACAGAAACCCAGCCGCCATGACCGCCTCCCGTACGCGCCGATCGTAGGCTCCATATGGATACGCGAAGGTCTCCACGGGGCGTCCGAGCAGCTGCTCAAGCTGGCGCTTGCTGTCGGACACCTCGCTCTCCACCTCAGACCGGCTCAGCTCGTCCAGGCGCGGATGTGTGACGCTGTGCGCCCCGAGCTCGACCGCGTCCGGCCGATCGGCCAGGAGCCGCAGATGATCGCGGCCGATCATCGGCCTGGCGCCGATCTGCCCCGTGGTCACGTAGACGCTGGCACGGAGACCCCGTTCGCAGAGCAGCTCGATCGCAGCCAATGTGTTGTCGTAGCCGTCGTCGAAGGTGATGGCCACCGCGTGGTCCGGCAGCTGACGCTCGCCGCGCAGCCCAGCGGCGATCTCGCCGATCGTGACCGGAACCCGCCCGCTCGCGAGGATCGCGTCGAGATGGGTCGCAAACTGCTCATAGGCAACCGAGAACCGGTCGGCCACATCGGAGGCGTCTCGGGGTACGCTGTGATAGAGCAGGATGGGAATCACCTTGACCACGCTGGCAGAGGATGACAGGCTTCCCCAGCCGTTCAACGCTCGTCCTCGGACGCTCGTCCTCGGGCTGGCTCATCGCCGGACCGCGTCCGATCTTACGGCCCGGAGCCGGGCGGCTTATAGAGGTGCCTGCACAAGCGTCATCCTGCTATGTCGAACTCACCGCTCACCGGACGCTGCACTCTCATCTCATGCTGCCGATCATCAAGGTGTGGCCGGTGCGGCATTCGTCGCACCCGCTCGCGCAGGATCGTCCGCAGCACCCGCCCGCCGTCGCGAAACGTCCGGAGGTTGCTCTGCCCGTGGATGCGGTCTCGCTCGAAGCTGGGAACCTCGCGGATGTGGAGGCCGGCGCGTGCGATCCTGATGTTGATGAGCGTCTCCACCTCGAAGCCCGTGCAGTCGACGTTCATCGCTCCCAAGCAGTGCCGCCAGAAGGCATTGTAGCCGTAGCAGAGGTCGGAGTAGGCAGTTCTAAACAGAAGGTTGACGACACCGTTGAGCCCACGGTTGCCGATCTGGCGCAACCGGGTGATGTCCGAGCTCCCCCCCCCCTCGCGGAAGCGGGTGCCCTTCGCGAAGTCCGCTCCCGCCATCAATGTTTCGACGAAGGCGGGGATCTCAGCTGGGTCAGCAGACCCGTCCGCGTCAAGCATGACGAGGACATCGCCGGTGGCGGCCTCGAAGCCGCAGCGCAACGCATCTCCCTTGCCGGGGCACTGCTGCAGGACGATCTTGGCGTCCGGTCGCAGAAGACGCGCGACATCGAGGGTCTTATCGTCCGAGAAGCCATCGACGATGATCACCTCGTGCAGACGCCCAGGCAGCTTCGTCAGGACGTGCGGCAGGTTCTGCTCCTCGTTGATCGTGGGGATGATCACGCTCACGCGCGGCCACTCCGTTACGAGGTCGGCCCGGCGCGGGCGCAAGCGTCGCTCGCTGCCCACGATGGGTGCTCTACCGCGAGCTTGAGGCTCGGGCGCTTGGGTCTCGATCGAGTCGACCTCGTTCAGACGCGACCTGAACGCAGGCTCTCGACCAGCCGAAGGCATCGTGCCAACGCTGCTCATCTTCCGGCTCCTTTGTTAGTCGCTTCCATACGACCCTCCTCAAGCTACATGCAGGCTCCGCCGTGCTCTAAGCCTGCTCAAGTCGCAGTGACACCAGCTTCTCCACGAGATAGATTCCTCCGCTACAGCGATGTGCCTCATGCACGCTCTCTTCTCTCCGTAGTCTCCCCAGCTGCCCGTGTCTTCCCGGGCATTGCTTGATCGCCGTAGTCTTTCCGGGCATTGCTTGCGCGGTACCGTACCAGAATGGACGACAAATGTCTTGCCAGCCCGTTGGGCGATGCGGCCGGGTCGCCAGAAACAGCGGCGCGAAACCACAGAGCTATAAAGGTAATAAGTATGATCTAGTTTGTGAGGATAATCGTAGGCTGACCCCCTCGCCCGATCCGCGGCCATGATCTTTCCCTCACATCTGGATCACCCTCACCCTGCTGACCATCGGGCTGTGCTTCGCCGCGGCTCGGAGACCTCCAGCAGAGCGATGGCCCCGATCCCGCGGGCAGCGCGTCGCCTACGAAGACTCGCCCAGCTCATGCAGAGCATCGTCCACCTCGGCGCGGACGTCCTTCGCCGTCGCGTCCTCTCCGTCCTCGCGATGGATCTCCACGTAGATCTCCATATGGTGCACCGGAACCTCCCTGGGCGCCTGGATGCCGATCCGCACCTTCTCGCCCATGATGGACAGCACCGACACCTCGACATCGTCCCCGATCATGATGCTCTGGTTGGACTTGCGCGTCAGAACCAGCATTCGGTGCACCTTCCTCGTTGCCGACGAGCGACCGGTGCGCTTGCCCCAATGCCGCCGAGTTGGCAAGCATAGTCCCAGGGCCGGGGGAGGCGAACCTGCGCCGGTTGGCTTTACCGCCCCGAAGGAGTCGAGCGCCCGCCGGTCGGGATCATGGGCCACGGGCTCGGCGCGATCCGCGAGATGCGCCTCGACGCGTACGCGGAGCGCTTCGCCCAGGCGGGCTGCCCGTTCGGCTGGCTACACGAGACGAGTGCCCAGACGCCCGCCCGGGCGCTCACCGCGTCTTTGACGTGATGCTCGATGCGCTGCGGGCTGCGACCTCCCAGACAGGTACCGCGCAGGATCCAGCGTTCGCCTCGGCGTCACCGTGGCGCTGCCTCTCTCTCTGCAGGCACTGGCGCAGCTCCCGCAGCCACTTGATCCTCGCGTCCCACCACGCGGCATCCGCGGCGGTGACGATGACGCCCATCAGCCGCCTCCACTCATCGTCGCCGGCAAGCCGGCGCTCGCGACGCATCCGCTCGTCGAGATCCTCGAGCTGAGCCGCGCAGGCAAGCTCGGCCTCGCGGACGATCCGGATCAGCCTGGGCAAATCCGCCGGTCCGCAGAATGCGATCTTCGCGAGCAGATCCTCACGCACGGGCGGCGTCGAAGTCGAAGCCCGCAACCAATGCTCGAAGTGCTCGACCCCCTTTGCGGTCGGCTCGTAGGCCGTCGCCGGCAAGCCCCCCGCTTTAGCGCGCACGAGCACAGCCGACCTATCCCCATCGATAGCGCGAATCAACCCCTGCTTGGAGAGCCGCTTCACCGCTTGATACGCGGTCCCGCGCGAAAACTGCGCCGAGCCAAACCGCCGCTCCAAACGCCGCTCCAACCGATAGCTGCTCGCAGGCTGCTCGATCAGGATACCCAAGACCACCTCTCCCGCGGAGAGCGCGAACATCTGCGCAGAAGTACGTCCCATCCCGTGAAAACGTACCTGTCTCCAGGCATATCCGATCTAACCGGCTCTCAGTTCTTCTTCCTTGCCGGTCTCCTCTGCTGTAAGTGTTCAGGCCTCCGCACGCTACGGGCACCAGTGCGCGGCGGCGAACGCGCTCGCCTGCTCGCTGGTGCCGGTGAACGCGGGCGCCATCCAGCCGGGTTCGTGCCGCTTGAAGGGAAGCTCTTCGGGGTCGACGTCGATCTCGGCGAACCCGTCGAGCCGCAGGCCCATGCCGACGATCGCTGCGGTGCTCACCGGCGGGTAGCCGTACAGCAGCCCGGCGCGCGCCCACCCGCCAGGGTTTTCCGGAAGCTGCCCCGGGATCGCTCTCGCCCCCGGGTCCTCGTGCACCGCCAGCGTCGCCCTCCGTCCAGCCCAAACCGGGGCGCTCGGGGCGTCCTGGGCCAGGCGTGAGAGTCGCTCAGCGATCGCGCTCTTGCGCGCACTCAGGCCGTCGACGGACGCGATCAGATCAGCGAACACCAGATCACTGACAGCCTCATCGAACTGTTGGGCCGACAGCCAGCGCCGGTGAGCCACAGTCCACGTCGAGGACTCGGGATAGACCCAGCCATGACGCAACAGCATCTTTGAGACCCGGTGACGAGCCGTCATCAGATCCCTCCGGCATGCATCGTGAGAGCGCATCAGCTCACGCGCCGCCTCGACCTCGACAGGCGGGACCACAACACTCGTCACCGAGCCGGCGAGCAGTAGCCGCGCGAGCATCTCCGCGTCCTTGCGGTCGGTCTTCACCCGGTCTGAGGGGCCCCGGGGTGTCTTGCCAGGCGCCGCGATCACCTCGATGCTCACCCCGGCCGCGCTCGCGGACGCTGATCAGCAGCGCGTCGTCGAGCGGGTATGCCTGCACGACGGTGTTGTGCGGGCCGGGGATCGCGTCGCAGTCGCGCGCGTCCTTGAGTCGCTGTGCGAGTGCGACGGGCAGGCCGCCGTCTTCAGGGATGGTGTCGAGGCCGGCGGGCTCGCCGTACTCGCGTTTGAGATGCTCGCGAAACTTCGTGTGGTCGAGGCTGAACGCCTCGTATACGGGTGTCTGCGCACGCAGCGGCGTGCACCCGACGGAGATCTCGCGTATCGAGAACGGTCAACGCGACGTCCAGATAACCACGATCTTCAAGCTCGCCAAGGCATTCGACCTGACACCGGGTCAGTTCATCGACGGGACCTGAGCCCCGCGACGGACGGGACGTGACCACCGCTGCTCCTCATCGCACCTCCATGTTGGGGACACCGAGGCTCGCCACCTTCCCCGCCGTCGCCCCCGCGACGAGCCGTAACGGCCCCGAAGTCCGAGAGGCCCCGCCTGACACCGATTGAGCACGATCGTTCAATGACACCGCGCGAATTCGTTGGCCGCTTCGACCTCCTGGCGGTCTATAACCGGCATGGAAGCAACATCAACGGCAAACTCGCCCACCACATTGGCCGAGGATCGACTCCTGCGCCCGGAGCAGGCCGCTTGGTATCTCAACGTCAAGACAAGCTGGGTCTACGAGGCCGTGCGGACTGGTCGCCTGCCCTGCCATCGAGTAGGACGGCACATTCGCTTTACGCGCTATATGCTCGACGACTGGCTCGCCCACCAAGCCAAGCCCTAACCGGCTCGTCGTCCCTCTACGCCACACGGCAGACCGGACGTGACCACCCGCTGCATCACATCGCACCATTGCGGCGACTCTGTCGCGTAGATACCTCACGCTGGTTGCTCGGGCCGCGAGCCTTATGCCCCGGCAGGCGTAGCCGCCTTGGGGTACCAGCCGTGACCGTCCTTCCTGATCTTGCCCGCCTTCTCAAGGGATGGGACCACCTTGTAGAGGTAGTTCGCATGGATACCCATCGCCGCGGCCATCGAGGGGATCGTGATACCGGGATCGGCGCCGATCAGCTTCAGCGCCTCCCTGGCACGCGTGCCGGTGCGCTTGCGCCGCCGCCGTTTACGTTTCGCGGTCGGCTTCGCAGTCGACGGTAGCTTCGGGGAAGCAGCCGTGGCAATGCGGTTCGCGGTCGTCTTTGATCCGCGCGGCCGGCCGGGGCCTCGACGCCCTCGGGTGGGGCCTAGTAGGGTTTGGCGAAACGATTGGCGAAACCCGCGCGGCTCATCCGCCGAGCGAGAGCTGATCGGGGTGGACTGCTCACGCGGCTCGGCTCAGGTTCAACGCAACGAGCCGGGCAAGCATTTCATCGGGTTCGAGCGGGTACTCCCATCCGTAGGAGGCGTAAACGGCTCGGTCAAGCCTCTCATGTGCCTGGGCCAACCATGAGGGCCGTTGGTTGTAGAGGTTCGTCATCGTCCGCTGGCGCAGCTCACTGGTCGTAGCGCCGGGTGGGTCCAGCCAGCCTGCCCGTAGATCCGACAGCGACTTGGCGGTTGCGGCTACCTCGCCCTCTTGGTCGCTGGTCGCGTGTGGAAATGGGAATGTCTCGAAGGTCGTGGTCGGCGTGTACCGGAAGCCGCTCTCGACTTCGCGTACCTGTGTGCCGAGGCCCCGCGCCCAAAGCTCGTGGATGGACGACTGGAGCACGCCGAAGAAGTAGTCGTCCTCGCGGGCGAACACGAGAAGCGCGTGGTCAGGCAGCGTCTTCCCTTCGAGCCAAACGAAGATGCGATGCTTCGAGACAGCGGGTGTCGCCACGTATCTCGACAGCCCTTCCAGGGCTTTCCGCATCCCCGACCGGGCCTCGACATGAAGCCACCAGCGTTCCGCGTAGGCGGCTCGGCGGTTCTTGATCCTTATCGGCTTGACGTGCTCCTTGACGTACTCAAACGGGGCTTCGTAAAGAGCGGCCTCCGCGATGGGCATGTTCGTCCCGAAGTCAATGATCCACATGTCGCGCACCCGACCCGTCACGTCGCGTCCGTTGACCCACGGGCGCACTACGTCAGCGTTTGAGCGTCCGTCCGGGTTCGGACTGTTCAGAAGCGCGCGAGCAACATCGCCCGGCACGTCGAATGCGCCGCCCTTGGTGTCGCCCATGAATACGAGGCCGAGATTCTCCGCGAGGCGGCTAACGCGCGTCAGGTCGATCCCACTGGTGAGGTTCGCATTGATTGCGGTCACGGCATGGCCGTCCAGCTCGCGGGTCTGCTCGCTGCCGTTGTCGAACCCGATGAACGAGACGTGGACCGCCGCTCCCTCTACGACCCACTCCTCATCAGACCACGCGAGGAATATGTCGCCCGTCTCCTTCACGCGCTCCAGCACGCGGCGGCTTGCTCCGCCGCGAATTCCCTGCGTTGCCAGCAGCCCGACGCGGTTGACCTTGCCCGTCTCAACCATCGCGCGAGCCTTCTCGTGCCAGTAGCAAACGAAGTCTGCCTCGTGGGGCACGCGGCCCTCCCAGACGCGGAACAGGGCATCTACGTACTCGTCGCCGAGGTTGGCACGCATTAGCTTGCCGCCGAGGAACGGGGGGTTCCCGACGATCACGCTCGCCTCAGGCCACTCGGGCTCGCGGGGGTTGTTCGGATCGCTCAGGTCGAGCACCGCGTCGCGGCATTCAATGTTCTCCAGTGGGCGAAGGATCGGATCGCGTAGATAGGCGAATCCGTTGCCGAGCATCCATTGGATCTCGCCGATCCAGATAACCACACGCGCAAGCTCGGCCGCGTAGCTGTTCAGCTCGATCCCGTGCACGGCCTGCGGGCCAACCTGCGGGAGCTGCATCGGCACACCCATCGTGAGTGACGCCCACAAGATCGCTTCGCGCTCCAAGTCCTTCAGCGCTTGCAGAGCGAGATAGAGGAAGTTCCCTGATCCGCACGCCGGATCGAGCACACGCACCGCGCGCAGCCGGTCGAGGAACCCCTGGAAGGCCCGGAAGACCGCCTGTGGTTTCTTGCTCACCGCCGCTCGGGTCGTAATTCCCTTGCCTTCCGCGAGCAACGCCTCGACCTGGTCCTTGGTCGTCTCGAAGTCGCGGCGCAACGGCTCGATCAGCACCGGCTCTATCAGTCGCAGGATCGCCTCGCGGTCGGTGTAGTGTGCGCCGAGCTGCGTCCGCTTGCTCGGATCAAGGCCGCGCTCGAATAGCGTGCCGAAGATCGCTGGCTCGACCTGCGACCAATCCAGCAGCGATACTCGACCCACCAGCGCGATCTCCTCGCCGGTCAGCGGCAGCACATCGCCGCCATCAAACAGCCCGCCGTTGAACCACTGGATGCGGTCAGCGCCGAACAGGCCGCCCTCGTGCGACATCTTGGTAAACAGGTCACTGAGGGCGGCCGTGAACGTCTCCGGGCTATCTTTCGCCACGACCGCTAGGCGCTGCATCAGCCCACCCGGCAGAAGTCCGGCGTCCTCGGCGAACATGCAAAAGAGCAGCTTGTTCAGGAAGTGCGCGACCCTCTGTGGCTCGTGTCCGCGCTCGCGTAGCCGCTCGGCCAGTGACGCGAAATGCTCCGCTGCCTCGGCCGTCAGCTCGTCTCGGGTCTTTCCCGGCTGCAACTCTTCGGGATGCTCCATCACCGCGCGCAGAATCCGCAACGGCTCCTTCGGACTCGTCAGAAGATCATTCAGCGAGAACTCATAGACAGTCGTGGGCGTGTTCGTGAAGTTCGTTCGCACCACGAAGCGGTTCAGGTCGCACACCACGAGGATCGGAGGGTTTTCCAGCGCCTCGCGGTACTGCAAGAGCTGCGCGTAGGCAGCGTCGAGGTCCTTCTTCTTGCGCTTGTACTCCCAGGCGAAATATCCGCGTCGCCACACGTCTGCGAACCCATCGCCACCGGCCGTCTTGGCAACGCCCTTCTCGAAGGCGTAGTCGGCCCCGGATGGGTCGTGCTCGTTCGGCGTGGGCACACCCACCATCCGGCACAGGTCGATGAAGTGCTCCTGCGCCGTCGCCTTCTCGGTCTGCGTGTTGCCCGACCACTTGGCCGCGAACTCAGCAGGTGTCAGCGTCATGTGTCCAGCTCGTACGGGACACGCTGCCTGAGCACGCCGAGGTTGTCGCCGTAGTAGAGGACGTTCGCGGGAGGATCGGCCATTCTGCGGCAGCCTACCCGCCGCTTCGGTTGCTTCGGCTATGCCGCGAGCGATGCGATCCACTTGGCGACCGCTCAGCAGATGGCCGTCGTCGAGTTCCACACGTACTGCAAGAAGCTCCATAAATGGGACGGCAAGATCGGCTTTTCCGTGACCGACCCTCAGACCGCCTAAGGTGTCCTTGGGGTAGCGCCACCCGATTCGTGAGGTACCGATGCCATCCCGCGCTCCGCAAACCCCCGCCGCCATTGACCCTATGAGTTTCGCCAAACCCTACTAGCGCGGCCGCGGATGCCCCGCTCGGCGCTGCCGGGATGTCGGCCAGGGCTTCGGAGGCGGCCTCCAGACGGCGGTACTCCTCCACCAGAGGCTTCAGCTTGGTCAGCTCCTCGGCGATCTCTGCGCGCTTTCGTCAAGAAAGTCAGTCATCGGCAGTCCTCGCATTCGGATGTCGCACAAAGACTAAGCGATCGTATACGGGATGCCGCTCGGGGACTGCCTGAGCCGACCGGCCGCTACGCCGGGCCCGTGGTTCTGGTCGCTCAACGCCGCCTTCCCTGAGCAAAGCGCATCACCGCCGGCGCCACGGTCCCGAAGTCATCGCCGCCGAGGCTTGTCTGCTCCCCGGTCGGGAGTCGCTTGACCCGTGCTGGCGTCCCATCTTCGTTGCCCAGCGGTTGGATGGTCGCGGCCACGAGGTTGATCGCTGCGCCGTCGCGCTCGCGTCGTTGCAGCTCTCCCTCGAGCCCGCGCCGACCGCTCAGCGGGCAGGCCAACACCGAGCCACAGATGAGTCCGATACCGCAGAATCGCGCTCAAGCCTCCCAATCCACCTGTCGATTAGAGCGGCATGTATAGACACATGTCCGAGAACTCGGCGTGCGTAGCGCTGCTTGCTGCAGCTCTCCCGCTCACCGCGTCCGGGACCCAAGCGCTTGCAGCTCCCGTCAGCCCCGAAGCTGAAGCCAAGCCTCGACGGTTGAGAGGCTAGAAAGACTTATCTCGTGGGCTGGCACGAGCGACACTGGGCCAAATGGACAGACGCGGAGCGCCGGCGCTTCTACGGGAGCACGCGCTCAACCAGTCACGCACCCACCCGGTCCAGCCCCCCAAGCAGTGGTAAGCGCCGAACGCGGAAAGAGACCCTCGCCGCACTCATACTGATCGCAGCCGCAGTGGCGTATTACAGCGGTGCGCTCAACCATTCCCCCCAGCCCACGATCAGCCCTACCCCGAGTGGACCTGCTCCGACGCCGTATCTACGGCTGCCACACACGTCCCCCACGAGCACCACGCCCGCGCCTCCCTCCCCGCGCTACACCACGATGAGCGGCCCAAGCTCGGTGCCCCGTGGCACATACATGACGGTCACCGGCACGCTGCCCCCAGGCGAAAGTGGCCCCATCATCGTGGAAGGCCAGTGGGAATCAGGACCGTGGTACGAGCTCGCGTCCACGAACGCCAGCAATGGCGGATTCAGGGTGCGCTACACACTCCCCCGGCCCGGCATCGTCCACGTCCGCCTCGCGCTGCCCGACGGCGACTACGCGGTCAGAACCATCGACGTCACCTGAGTGCTCAAGCCCGGAACTTCGCGCAGGTATGTGGTGGACCGACACGCTCGCTTCTCCGCGGACGCAGACGCGAGCTCGGCGTCGGCGCGGACGACTGTGGCTCGTCCCGAGCGCAACTCTGGTTGGCGGCTGGCGAAACGCACGCTCGAGCGGTCAAAGCAGCAGCCAGGGGTTCTGCGGTCGTCGCTGGGAGTGCGTGCTCGGCGCGGGCAGGGCGAGTGTACGCCCGCTGCTACCTGCAGCGGGCGTACAGGCTCCACTAGCTTGGTCAGTCGATCGTGATGCTCTCGCGCTGTTGGCTTCGCCCGTGTGTGAGCTTCAGCGTGTAGATCCCCCTGGCAAGCTTGTAGCGAGGGCTCAGCAGCAGCCGACTATGGTTGCCAGACTCGAGCGCCGATCCGGTGGCGTACACGACGTTCCCGCGCGTGAGCACTGCGCTGATCGTCGCTCCTTGGCTCGTGAATTTGACCGGGCCCGTGACGAGCTTGGTCGTGCATCGCTTGACGGTCTTCTTGTGCTTGCCCTTGCCCGTCGTGACCGATTTGCAGGTGACGAGCTCGACCTTCCCGGCGGGTCCCTGCGCGCCGGTGGCACCGTTCGCCCCGTTCGTGCCGTTCGTCCCGCT
>OCZT010001783.1_pt1 | contig 22347 bp, 24 predicted proteins | sample 1539031 | NCBI WGS metagenome assembly OCZT01 (sample SAMEA3539308, study PRJEB22396) | soil metagenome | biome: tundra; feature: field; material: soil | place: USA | collected 2010-05 | depth 0.15 m | reverse complement strand
CGACCCCGCCGCCGGCGCGGGAGCGGGGGCCAGCGCGGGGAGCGGCGGCGCGGAGAGCCGGGAGATCGTCTTCGACGGCAGCGCGCTGCGCGCGAGCGTGATCCGCGGCGAGCCCGAGCCCGGGAGCGTGATCGCGGGGCCCGCGCTGTGCGCGCTGCCAGAGGCCACCCTGCTCGTGCCGCCGGGCTGGCGCGGCAAGGTGGACGACCACGGCACGATCCACCTGCGCGCCGAGGCGGAGGGGGACTGAGCGATGCTGGATCCGATCGAGCTGCAGGTCGTCACGGGCTCGCTGCGCGCGAGCTGCATGGAGATGGGCGTGGTGCTGATCCGCTCCGCGCACTCCTCCAACATCAAGGAGCGCCGCGACGCCTCCACCGCGCTGTTCGACGCGGACGGTCAGATGGTGATGCAGGCCGAGCACATCCCCGTGCACCTCGGCGCCATGCCCGCCGCGGTCGCAGCAGTGCTCGGCGAGGATCACGCGCCGGGCGTCTCCTGGATCCTCAACGACCCCTTCGCCGGCGGCACGCACCTGCCCGACATCACCGTCGTGACGCCCGTGTTCGCGCCCGCGGGGCCGTTGATCGGCTTCGCAGCCAGCCGCGCCCACCACGCGGACGTCGGCGGCAGGGTGCCCGGCTCGATGCCCGCCGACAGCCACACGCTGGCCGAGGAGGGCGTCGTGATCTCGCCGCGGCCGCTCGACGAGCGCACGATCGAGGAGCTCGTCACGCAGATGCGCCAGCCCGCCGAGCGTCGCGCGGACCTGCGCGCGCAGCTCGCCGCGAACCGCACCGGCGCGCTGCGACTGGCCGAGCTGGCCGACCGCGTCGGCGTCGCGCGCCTGCGCGAGGCCACGGACGCGGTGCTCGACTACTCCGAGCGGCGCACTCGCGCCTGCCTGGCCGAGCTCCCCGACGGCACACGCGAGGCCGAGGACGTGCTCGAGGCCCCCGACGGCGACCTCGTGCTGCGCCTGCGCGCGACCGTTCGCGGCGAGCGCCTGATCCTCGACTTCGGCGGCAGCGCGGAGGAATACAGCGGCAACCTCAACTGCCCGCTCGCCGTCACGCGCTCCGCGTGCCTGTTCGCCGTGCGCGTGCTCACCGACCCCGACATCCCGCCCACCGCGGGCGCATACCGGCCGATCGAGCTGCGCGTGCCGCTCGGCGGCGTGCTCAACGCGCGCCCCGGCGCAGCCGTGGCCGCGGGCAATGTGGAGACCTCCTCGCGCGTCGCCGATCTCGTGCTCAGCGCCTTCGGCTGCGCGCAGGGGCAGGGCACGATGAACAACCTCACGCTCGGCGATGAGTCCTTCTCCTACTACGAGACGCTCGGCGGCGGGCAGGGCGCATGCGCGGATGGCGACGGACCCTCGGGAGTGCATGTGGCGATGAGCAACACGCTCAACACGCCGATCGAGGCGCTCGAGCGCGAATTCCCGCTGCGCGTGCTGGAGTACTCCCTGCGACGCGGATCCGGCGGAGCGGGTGCGCACCGCGGCGGCGACGGCGTCGTGCGCGAGCTGCAGGCGCTGCGCGAGATGACCTTCTCGCTGATCGCCGAGCGCCGCCGCCACGCCCCCCGCGGCGCCGCCGGCGGAGAGCCCGGCGCACCTGGTCGCGATCTGCTCGACGGCGCGCCGCTGCCCGGCAAGTGCACGGGCACGCTCGCAGAGGGGCAGCGGCTGCGCATCGAGACGCCCGGTGGGGGAGGATTCGGAGATGCCCGAGCCCGCCACACCTGAGCGCGTCGGCTTCCTCGGCCTGGGGATCATGGGCTCGCGCATGGCCGCCAACGTGGCGCGCGCGGGCTTCCCGCTGACCGTCTGGACGCACACCGCGGGCAAGGCCGAGCGATGGGCCGCCGAGCACGGCGCCACCGCCGCCGCCGACCCCGCCGCGGTGGCCGCGGAGAGCGACATCGTCATCAGCATGGTCGTCGACGGTGCGCAGGTCGCCTCGCTGCTGCTCGGCGAGCGCGGCGTGATCGAGGCCGCCCGCCCCGGACTGCTGGCCGTGGACATGTCCACGATCGCGCCGCCCGACGCGCGCCGCATCGGGGCCGCGCTCGGCGAGCGCGGAGTGGAGATGCTCGACGCCCCCGTCACGGGCTCCTCGCCGCGCGCAGAGGAGGGCTCGCTGACGATCATGGCGGGCGGCCCCGAGGATCAGTTCGCCCGCGCCCAGCCCCTGCTCTCGGCGATGGGGCGCCTGATCCTGCACGTGGGGGTGCTGGGTCAGGGTCAGATGCTCAAGCTGATCAACAACGCCCTCGCCGCCGCCAACGCCGCCGCGGTCGCTGAGGCGCTGCTGCTGGCGAGCGCCACCGGCATCGACCTCGACGCCTTCCAGCAGATCGTCGCCTCGGGCTCCGGCGCCTCCACGCAGCTGCAGATGAAGGCCGAGCCGATGCGCACGCACGACTACACCACGCTGTTCAAGACCGCGCACATGCTCAAGGACGTGCGCCTGTGCCTCGAGGAGGCGCAGGCCGCGGGCGTCCCGTTCCCGGCCGCGAGCCATGCCCGGGACCTGCTCTCGGCGACGATGGCCAGGGGCCACGGCGAGGACGACTACGCCGCGCTGATCGAGGCCGCCGAGGGGCTCGCCGGGCGTCGCCTGTGAGCTGAATCGAGCGCGCCGGCGGCGAGGGGCCACGCGGGGATGGCGCTCCTCAGGCTGGCCATCTGGCCAACATGTTTTGCGGTTGTCAACAGCAATGGCCCCAAAAAAGCAGCGCATTTGCAGGGGATTTGGGATTTCCGCTCAGGTTTCGTATCTTTAACGCATCGGTAGCGGCGCCCTTCACGGCCGCGCGCACTGAAGTTGAGAAGTTCCTCAGTCCGTCGCACCTCTTCTATGCCAATTGCTTTCAAAGAATGGGCTGTCACCGTCCGCGCGCTAGCGGAAGGCGAGCAGCTCCTAACACTGCGCAAGGGCGTCCTCCCACAGGGGGACCGGCCCTTCAAGCTCGCCCACGAGCGTTTCTTCCTGTACCCCACCTTCGACCACCAGCCCGGTGACCTCGTCCGCGAGTCCCACCAGCCGGAGCTGCGCCGCGCGCTGGAGGAGGGCGTCTGGAGCGACGGCGAGCCGCCGCTGCACAGCTTCGTCTCGGGCGCTCCGCTGCAGCAGCCCGACCGCGTGCGCATCCGCGCGTGGGCCGAAGTCACCGACCACTTCACGATCGTGGACCCGCGCTGCGTCGACGCGCTCTCACCCTTCTACGTGTGGACGCCCGACTACGCCGAAAAGCGCCTCGGCTGGCGCGGGCGCCAGCCGCTGCACGTGCTGCTGCTGCGCACCTACCGCATCCCCCGCCCCGTGACCGTGAAGGTCAAGGACGAGTACACCGGCCCGGGCGCCTGGATCGAGCTCCAGCGCGAACTCCCCTTCGAGGGCACCCCCGTCCTCTCCGACGCCGAGTTCGAGCGCGCCTCCGAGGAGATCCGCTCGATCACGAACGAAGCCGCCGGCCAGCCAGTCCTGGTCTAGGTAGACGGCCGCTCCCACGTCAGCGCTTCGCGCGCTGCCTCCGCTCCGGACTCCGGCACGAGCACCTCGCGCGTGCCCACGACCGGCCCGTAGCCGCCGATCAGGCCGCTGAACATGCTCGGAATCCCCTCCTCGAGCAACAGCGCCGCGATGAACTCCGCCTCGGGCTGACTCGCGACCTGGGCGACCTTCACGAGCGGCCCCTCCGCGTACTCGGGCTTGATCTTGCGCGCGCGCCGCTGCACGTCCGTGGGGACGATCTCGCCGCCGCCCCCGTGCACGAGCGGCATCGCGCAGGCCTCGCAGAAGCGGTCGCTCGACGGATGCGCGCGCCCGCAGGAGGGGCACACGAGCGGCTCGGCCTCCATCACCGCACCTCCAGCGCTACCTCCTGAACCCGGCCGTCTTCGATGAGGTAGGAGCGCACTTCGGGGGTCTCGCCGGTCAGCCCGACGATGACCCACTCGACGCCCGGCCAGCCTTTGGAGTAGTTGATGTCTGTCTGCGAAGGGTAAGGGTCGCTGCGCACGTGCGAGTGGTAGATGCCACCGATCTGCTGGCCGCGCCCCTCGATCTCCTCGTTGAGCCGGTAGAGCTCCATCGGCTCGATCTCGAAACGCAAAGGGCTCGCGTGAAGATTGGCTGCTCGATGGACACCCACGGCTTCGCAGGCCCCCGGCGCGCCCTCGGGCTCCACGGCCACGACGCCGCATATCTCGTTCCTCGGGTCCTCGACCACGTGCGCGACAAGCTCGTCGAGGAGAGCCTGTGAGATCTTCACGCGCTCACGCTGCCCGCGGGCGGAGGACGATGCCTACCACCAGACCGTCGACTCGAGGTTCTCGATCTCGTCGACCGGCAGCGTGTAGATGCCGCTCGAGAGGTACTTCCAGCCGTCGTCGCAGACCACGAACACGACGTTGCCCTCGTCGAGCTCGCCCGCGATGCGCACCGCGATGCTCGCGATCGCGCCACTGGAGACGCCCGCGAACAGGCCCTCCTCGTCGAGCAGCCTGCGCGTCCACACGATCGCGTCGCGGTTGGTCACGAAGATCTTGCGGTCCAGCAGCGAGAGGTCGATGATCGGCGGGATGAAGCCATCCTCGAGCGAGCGCAGGCCCTGCACGGGCTCCCCCTGCATGGGCTCCGCAGCGACGATCTTGACGGCGTCGCCGAACGTCTCCTTCAGCCTGCGGCCATTGCCCATCAGCGTGCCGCCCGTGCCCAGCCCCGCGACGAACGCGGTGACCTCGTCGAGCTCTTCGAGGATCTCCAGCGCCGTGCCGTTGTAGTGCGCGTTGGGGTTCGCCGGGTTGCCGTACTGGTAGGGCATGTACACCGAGGGGTCTTCCTCGGCCATCTCCAGCGCCTTGGCCACCGCGCCGTTGGAGCCCAGCGAGCCGTCGGAGTAGACGATGTCCGCGCCGTACATGCGCAGCAGCTGGGTGCGCTCCGGCGTCACGTTCTCGGGCATCACCACCTTCAGCTTGTAGCCCTTGCGCGAGCAGATCATCGCCAGCGAGATGCCCGTGTTGCCGGAGGTGGGTTCGAGGATCGTGGAGCCCTTGCTGATCGCGCCCTTCTCCTCCGCATCCTCGATCAGCGCGCGCGCCACGCGGTCCTTGACCGATCCCGTGGGGTTGCGCGACTCGAGCTTCGCCCAGATGTGCACGCCGGGCTTGGGCGAGAGGCGTGAGAGCTCGACCAGCGGCGTGTTGCCGATCGACTGCACGAGGTCCGCATAGCGGCCCCCGCAGGGCCGGTTCCTGAGCCGCTCCGCCGCCATTACTTCACAGAATATAGCGACCCCGGGTCAGGGTGGTGTATCAGTTTGATCACGTCCCTCCGCAGCCCCGCGTAGCGTTGGGCCATGGGGAGCCACGAAGCCGTTCTCGCCGAGATTGCTGGTGCGCTGGGGATACTGGGGCTGTTGCTGGTGTTCTTGCCGCTCTACATTCAGCAGGTCGGTGAAGCTGCGGGTGGAAGCGAGTCGCAGGCGGAGCGGAAAAAGCGGATCGCCTGGGCGTGGGCCGTGCCGGGGTTGGTCGCCCTCGCATCACTGGATGCGACCGTTGGCCTCTTTGCCTTGTGGGGGAAGTGGGGCACTGCCGATCTGACTGGCTGGCTGCTACTTGCTCTCGTGTGGCTCATCGCGGCCTTGGCCGCCACGACTGGTTTACCGCGACTAGGGAATGGCGCTAAAGGACTACACCTGGGACGCTGAAGCGGCCCACAAGATAGAAGAGCAGACCCTCGACAAGCACTACACGAAGAACCAGAAGCACTACGACGGCCTGGCGAAAGAAGCCCTGCAGAGCCTCAAGAAGATCAGCCCGCATCCGACCGACCTGAAGCAGGCAGACCTGACCGCGATACTGCGCCCGATGATCGACCGGGACTCCGTAACCCTCAAGGGAATGGAAGAACGCAAGCTGCCGGAGCCCAACGGACAGGCTCGGCCCGCAGCGGTACTCGTGGTTCACGCAATACGTGGTCGAGCAGAATTGGAAACCCGACAAATGAAGGAGTCGCGTTGAGCCCGCAACAGAAAACCCAGGTTGATGAAGAGGCGCGCGCACTTGTGCGGCGGCTACGAGCGGACAACGAGGTGGCCGCGTCGCGGGGCGGCAGGGCCGTCGACAGCGATGAGTACGAGGCCCTCGAAGGTGAGCTCCGCGAGCCGCTTGCGCGCCGCGCGGTGGGAGAGCGCGACTGCGAGCCCGCGGGCTGCTAGTCGAGGGGGAATGATAGATATATTCTTGCATTCTAGCGACAGAATGATAGAATGCTTCTATCGTGACCCCTGTATACGGAACCCCCAAACTGCAGCCCGTCGAGGCCGAGGTACTCGGGATGATCGACGAGCTTCGCGAACAGTTACGCAACTACGTCAACCTTGAGCCGCGCCGCTGGTACGGCACGCTCCGCCGAATGTCGTTTGCTCGCGCCGTGCAGGGTTCCAACAGCATCGAGGGCTACGACGCGAGCCTCGACGATGTTGTCGCCGCGGTTGATGATGAGCCGACCCTGAGCGCCGACGAAGAGACGCGGCTGGCCCTGAATGGCTACCGCGACGCGATGACGTACGTGCTTCAGATCGCGCAGGACCCTGGTGCGAAGGTGGATGCGGGCCTTCTTAAGTCCCTCCACTTCATGATGCTCAAGCACCGCTTGGATAAGGACCCAGGCCGCTGGCGCCCGGGGGACATCTATGTCGTGCGAGAGTCCACCGGCGAGCAGACGTATGAAGGGCCGCCGGCCGATGGCGTACCAGAGCTGATCGCCGCGATGATCGAGGAGCTGGAAGGTAGCGATAGCCCGGTGCTGGTCCGTGCGGCGATGGCGCACCTCAATCTCGTGATGGTCCACCCGTTTCGTGACGGCAACGGCCGGATGGCCCGTGCCCTACAGACGCTTATCCTGGCCCGCGACGAGATCCGGGCGCCCATGTTTTCGAGCATCGAGGAGTATCTCGGGCGTGACACCGAGGGCTACTACGAGGTCCTGGGGAACGTTGGCGAAGGACGCTGGAACCCCCAGAACGATGCGCGTCCTTGGCTTCGCTACTGCCTGCGCGCCCATTACTTCCAAGCCCGAACCCAGCTACGTCGCGTCCAAGAGACCGAGAGGCTCTACGGAGCGTGTGCTGAGATTGCGGCCCGCAATGGCCTGCCCGAGCGCACAACCGGTGCGCTAGCCGAGGTCGCCTACGGGCTGCGCTTGACGCACAGCACGTACAAGATGATCATGGAGATCACCGCCGGGGAGACCGTCTCGAGTCTCACCGCGAGCCGCGATCTAAAGGCCCTCGTTGACGCCAAGCTCGTGCAACCGGTTGGTCGCACGAGGGGTCGCTATTACGTAGCCGAACCAATCCTTCTCGCAGAGCGGAAGCGCATCCAAACTAGTCGCGCTCCGCGAGGAAGGAGTGACCCGTTCGAGTTGGCGACGGGCCAGCTCCGCCTCGACCTCGCCTAATCGCGAGTCCACCGCGCCTGCGCGGCTTTGCGCGCCGCCTCTTTGCGCTCCTCGGGCGTCATGCTGGCCGCCCTAGCCTTGCCACCCTTCAGCCCGCCTTTGCGGCCGAGCGCGACCGCTGCCGGGTCCTTCCCGTCGTCGGGGCGCCTGTCCTCGACCTCGCCGGTGGCGATGTCCACGATCAGCTTGCCGAGCTGGTTCGGGTCGCGGGGTCTGCGTGACCGGTCGGGCATAGCCCAACCCTACCAACGGGGGAACCGTGCGCCGAATCCAAACTGATACGCCACCCGGGTCAGTTTGACCGGCAGTGCGTAGGAGGCGGGTACACGGCCCTGGCGATGGTTGCCGAAGTCCACCCGAGCAGCCATCCCATGACGACGAACAGGACCCGTTCCTGAGTAGTCTCGCTCGACTGGATGCCCACAACGATCCACAGGACTGCCCAGGCGATCACGCAACCCACCGTGTACGCCTTGTAGGAGTTGAACCGCTTCATGAGACGACTCTGGTCCAGCAGGGCCGCCGCGATCTCCTTGAGGGTCCTGGGCCTCGCGGGGAATCGCCGCGAAGCTCAGTCCCCCCGGGACGAGCGGTAGCTCTTGGTCGGAGGGAGCGCGGCGCCAACCGCGATGAACGGCCACAGGCGCGCTGGTAACCTTTGGCCGCTTTTCGAGGCACGAGCACCGACGCACGGAACTCTCCACAGTCAGGGGCTGGCAATGGGACCGAGCAGGATCCGTGGGCTGCGAATCGCCGCGAGCGTGTGCGCCGTGGCCGCATTGGCCGCAGCGCTCGCGTGCGCACCGGCGATGGCGCGTGGCCGCGCGGCGAGCATCCAGCCGTTTTTCGAGTACACGGTTGCCTTCAACGGCCACGGCAGCTACTCGCGCACCCAATCCGCTGAAGGCGGTGGGACGCTCAAGGAGGAAGCGAGCTGGAGCTGGAGCACCGTCTACCCGCACGTGCTGATCCCCACCACGCCCACGAGCCCGCTATCCGCGCTGTCGTTCCCCGCCTACGGCCTCGGCCAGGAGGGCACCGGCAAATGGACGATCACGAATAGGGGCAGCCAGGGCGAGGACTGCTCCAACAGCGGTGGCCTCGGGCTGCCGTCCGCCGCCGGCGGCGGCGGAGGCGGCGGCGTGAAGGTGCACCGCCCGGGCATCGGGCTCAGCCGGGGCGTGATCTTCAACCTCACAGCGCTCACCGACTACAAGACCACCTCGGGCGCGGGCGACAACGCCCTGCCCTGCTACCCGAGCGACTTCTGGCAGCAGGTGATCCTCGGCTTCGCGAGCCCCGGGATCAAGCACACCGCTGCGGGCCTGCCCGACGTGCAGCCGCTGTCGACCACCGTGAAGCTCGCGCCGAGTGACTTGCGCCACGCGCGCGTGACCAAGAATGTCGCGATCGGCCCCGCGGAGATGATCGTCTCCAACTGCGGTGAAGGCGGCGGCACGACCTGCACGCAGAGCTACACCTGGTCGGGCAACGCGCGCTTCACGAAGCACAAATTCTAAGGAGCGGGATGTAGCGGCACGCGTCGGGAGCGCATGATCAGCCCTCGCGCCACGATGGCGCGCGCGGACGGCACTCTCGGGGAGCTTCGTTCTGAGACGGATGATCGCCGGCAACTCGATGCGGCTGCTCGGCTGCGCTTTGGCTGCTCGCTAGGCGGGGTTCCCGACGCGGCTTGGCTGCCTGGCCAGTCAAGCACTAAGATCGACCCGTCACGGCCACGAAGAGGGGGACAGCGGACTCATGGGCAAGGACAGCAGCTTCGATTTCGACTGGCTCGTGATCGGCTCTGGCTTCGGGGGCAGCGTGTCCTCCCTGCGCCTTGCTGAAAAGGGCTACAGCGTGGGCGTGCTGGAGTGCGGCCGGCGCTTCGCGGACAACGAGTTCCCCACCTCCACGGCGGACGTCAAGCGCTACTTCTGGAACCCGCGCCTGAGCATGAAGGGCATCTTCAGGCTGACCACCTTCAAGGACGTCTCGGTTGTCTCCGGCTGCGGCGTGGGCGGCGGCAGCCTCGGGTACGCGTGCACGCTGTACGTGCCGCCGAAGAAGTTCTTCGAGGACCGCCAGTGGGCTGACATGGAGGACTGGGAGAGCGCCCTGGCGCCCCACTACGCTGAGGCGCAGCGGATGCTCGGCGTGACGGAAAACCCGCACGAGGACCCCGCGGATCAGCTGCTGCGCGAGCTCGGCGAGGAGCTGGGCGTCGGCGACACCTACAAACGCACCCCCGTGGGCATCTACTTCGGGGAGTCCGGCAAGACGGTCGCGGACCCCTTCTTCGGGGGCGAGGGCCCGGACCGCACGGGCTGCCATCTGTGCGGGCGCTGCATGGTGGGCTGCGTTCACGGAGCCAAGAACACGCTCGTGAAGAACTACCTCTACTTCGCCCAGAAGCTGGGCGCACTGGTGATGCCCGAGCGCACGGTCGTCGACATCCGCCCGATCAGCTCGGCCGATGGCAGCGAGGGCTATGAGGTCGAAAGCGTGCGCTCGGGCGCCTGGCTGCGCAAGGAACGCATGGTCCAGCGAGCCCGCGGCGTCGTCGTCTCCGCGGGGCCGCTCGGCACCAACAGGCTCCTGCAGCGATGCCGCCTGGAGGGCTCCCTGCCGCGGATCTCCCCGCGTCTGGGGGAGCTCGTGCGCACGAACTCGGAGTCGATCCTGACGGTGACCGTGCCCGAGGACTACCCCGAGGACCTGATCAAGCGGGTCGCGATCACCTCCTCCATCTACCCCGATCCTTACACGCACATCGAGACCGTCACCTACGGTGACGCCGGCAACTCGATGCGTCTGCTCTACACGCTGCTGACCGGGGACGGCACGCGCCTGACGCGCCCCGTGAAGCTGTTCACCCAGCTCCTGCTCCACCCGAGGCGGCTGGCGAAGATGGTCTTCCCCAGCCACTGGTCCCGGCGGACGATCATCCTGCTGGTGATGCAGACGCTCGACAACGCGATCGCCCTGCGCCCCCGAAAAGGCCCCTTCGGCTCCTTCTGGCTGCAGACCGAACAGGACCCCGAGCGGCCCATCCCGACGTTCATCCCGGTGGCCAACAAGGCCGCCGAATGGTTCGCCGAGCGCACCGGGGGGATCGCCCAGAGCGCGGTCACCGAGGCGCTCCTCAACATCCCCACCACCGCTCACATCCTCGGCGGCGCGGTCATCGCTCCCGACCCCGGCCAGGGCGTCGTGGACGCCTGCCAGCGCGTCTTCGGCTATGAGAACCTGCTCGTCTGCGACGGCTCCGCGATCCCCGCGAACGTCGGCGTGAACCCCTCCCTGACGATCACCGCGCTGGCCGAGCACGCGATGAGCAGCATCCCCGCCGCGGGCATGCAGGCCTCCGAGAAGCCCGCCGAGCGCCCTGCCGCCGTAGCCTAACCGGGAGCGGGGGTTGGTCCGCGAGCACCTGGAGGATCCGCTCGGCGTCGAGCGGCGTCTCAGCCTCCATGCCCAGCTTCCACCGCCGGCGCGGGCGGCGCAGCCCGGCGCGCCCGCAACCCACCCCCGCGGGCGCTGGCGACTGCCCGCCGCTCAGCGCCCGCCGGCCATGGCCGGCAGGATCACGAGCGTGTCGGCGTCGCCGACGGCGGTGTCGAGCCCGTCGAGGACGCGAACGTCCTCGTCGTTGAGGTACACATTGACGTAGCGGTTGAGCTCGCCCTCGGCTGAGAACAGCTGGCTCTGCGTGGCGGGGTGCGTGGCGGCGAGGTCGCGGAGCACCTCTCCGACGTTGGCGCCGGAGGCGCCGACCTCCTTCTCGCCGCCGACGGAGGCGCGCAGAACGGGCGGGATCTTGATCGTGGCCATCGGGGAATGATTAGCAGGCCGAGCGCATGCGGCGCTCGCCGGCGTCTTCAGCGAGGGGCATCGGGACCGCGTGCGCTCACCCGGCGGCGGCGCAGAACGCCTCGTAGTCGGGGAACACGCCGAGCTCCTCGTCGGTGATGTCCTCGGGGTCGCGCGAGCAGATGGGGCACTCGGGGTCGCGGTGGACCTTGACCTCGGTGAGGGTCGCGCCCAGCGCGTCGTAGAGCAGCAGGCGGCCGATCGCGGGCTCGCCGATGCCGAGGATCAGCTTGACGACCTCGGTGGCCTGGAGCAGCCCCATCGTCCCCGGCAGCACGCCGAGCACGCCGTTGGCTCCGCAGGAGGGCGCGAGCTCGGCCGGCGGCGGCTCGCGGAAGAGGCAGCGGTAGCACGGGCCGTCGTACGGTTTGAACACCGACAGCTGACCGTCGAAGCCGAGGATCGAGGCGGAGACCACGGGGATCTTCAGCCGCACGCTGGCGTCGTTGAGCAGGTAGCGCGTGGGGAAGTTGTCCACGCCGTCCACGATCACGTCGTAGCCCTCGATGATCTCCATGATGTTGGAGGCGTCGATCCGCGTCTCATACTTGACGACGTTGACGTCGGGGTTGAGCGCGTGGATCGACTCCTCGGCGGAGTCGACCTTGGGGATGCCGATGCGCTGGGTGGAGTGGATCACCTGGCGCTGGAGGTTGGAGAGGTCGACGACGTCGTCGTCGACGATCCCGATCGTCCCCACGCCGGCCGCCGCGAGGTACAGCGCGGTCGGCGAGCCGAGGCCGCCGGCGCCGAGCAGCAGCACCTTGGCGTCGAGCAGCTTCTGCTGGCCCTCGGCGCCGATCTCGGGGATCAGCAGGTGGCGCGAGTAGCGGTCGCGCTGCTCGGCGGAGAGCGCGCGGGGGACCTCGACGGCGTAGCCGCGGTCCTTCCACAGCGTGATCCCGCCGGTCATCGAGCGAACGCGCTCGTAGCCGAGATCGTCCTGCAGCGTGCGCGCGGCATACGCGGAGCGGATGCCCGACTGGCAGTACAGGATGAGCTCGGCCGTGCGGTCGGGCGCCGCGCCCTCGATGCGCTGCTCGAGGTGCCCGCGGGGGATGCTCTTGGCGCCGGGCAGGTGGCCGGTGGCGAACTCTTCGCTTCCACGAACGTCCACGATCGTCACGCCCTCGTCGATGAGCTCGTTGACCTCGGACGGGTCGACCTCTTCGATCTGGCTCTTGACTTGGCGGAGAAGCTCTGCGCCGGACAGGCTCATCTGGAAACTCCTAAACCACGGTCGGGATTTACTGACTTCAAAAAGTGTAGCGCCAGTGGGCGCTGCTTCCAAGCCCTGCCCTACGCTCCGCGGAATGCGCGTGCGCAACTGGTCGATCCCGCTCGCAATCGCGACGGCGCTTGCGCTCGCGATCGCGGTGGCGGCGCTGAGCACGGGGGGCTCGAGCTCCTCCTCGAAGCAGACAGCTACGGCGACGGCGACGAATGCGGGCGGCTTCGACGGCGCTCCGTTCCCGCCGGGAGTGCCTGCGCAGGGCTTCACGCTCACCGACCAGTACGGCAGGCTGGCCTCGCTGGCGGCCTACCGCGGGCAGGTGGTGGTGCTCGCGTTCCTCTACTCCGACTGCGCGCCCGCGTGCGTTCTGATCGCCCAGCAGATCCGCGGCGCGCTCGACGAACTGCACCGCCCGGTGCCCGTGCTGATCGTCAGCGTGGACCCCGCCGCGGACACGCCTGCGCGCGTACGCGGGTTCCTCTCATCGGTGTCGCTGAGCGGCCGCGTGCGCTACCTCACGGCCCCGCGCGCGGCGCTGCCGGCGCTGTGGCGGGCCTACCGGATCACGACGCCCGCGTCGGGCCGGGCGTCCTTCGAACGCGCGGCCTCGGTGATCCTGATCGACGCAAGCGGACACGAGCGCGTGATCTATCAGCAGGAACAGCTGACCCCCGAGTCGCTGGCCCACGACATCGGCAGGCTGCAGGGCGGCTGATACCCTAGCTCCCAGGTAGGAAATCTTGCGATGATGTTCTCAACCAAGGCCGAGTACGGCATACGCGTGATGGTCGAGCTCGCTCGGCGCACCGATCAGCAGCCCGTTCCGCTGGCGGAGATCGCTGAGAACGGCGGCCTGCCGCTGGCCTACCTGGAGCACCTCGTTGCACGCCTGCGCAAGGCCGACCTCGTGGCCTCCCGCCGCGGCTCGCGCGGTGGCTACATGCTCGCGCGCCCCGCCGCGGAGATCACGATGGCCGAGGTCGTGGAGGCGCTCGAGGGCTCGATCGCGCCGATCGAGTGCATCTCGGAGGCCTCCGACGGCTCGATCGTGTGCTCGCGCGAGTCCGACCCGGAGCATGCGTGCCCCACCAAGCTGCTGTGGACGCGCGTGCGCTTCTCGATCGTGAGCACGCTGCGCGAGACCACGCTCGCAGACCTGCTGCGGGGTGCGCCCGTCGCGACGGCGGCGCGCGCGAGCGCCCTGGAGCAGCCGATCCCGACCGGACCGACGCTTCCATCCCTTGACCTCAAACCCCTGACGACCGGAGCCTGAAGACCGAACATGGCCGACCTAGAGATCAAAGACCTGCACGTGCGCGTCGAGGACCGCGAGATCCTGCGCGGCGTCGACCTCGAGATCAACCGCGGCGAGATTCACGCCCTGATGGGCCCCAACGGCTCGGGCAAGTCGACGCTCGCCAACACCCTGCTCGGCCACCCCTCCTACGAGGTCACCTCTGGCTCGATCACGTTCAAGGGCAAGGACATCACCGAGGAGGAACCCCACGAGCGCGCCAAGGCGGGCCTGTTCCTCGCCTTCCAGTACCCCGTCTCGATCCCCGGGGTCTCGGTCGCGAACTTCCTGCGCATGGCGATCAACGCCAAGCGCGAGGAGCCGATCGAGGTCAAGGAGTTCCGCACCCAGCTCCAGCACGCGATCGAACTGCTCGACGTCGACCGCGCGTTCACCTCGCGCCACCTCAACGACGGCTTCTCCGGCGGCGAGAAGAAGCGCGCCGAGATCCTGCAGATGGCGATGCTCGCGCCCGACATCGCAATCCTCGACGAGACCGACTCGGGCCTCGACATCGACGCGCTGCGCACCGTCGCCGAGGGCGTCCAGCGCCTGCACGACGAGCAGGGCCTGGGCGCGCTGATCATCACCCACTACCAGCGCATCCTGCACTACGTAAAGCCCCAGTTCGTGCACATCCTGATGGATGGGCGCATCGTGCTCGAGGGCGGCGTGGAGCTCGTGGAGCGCCTGGAGCGCGAGGGCTATGACCAGATCCGCCAGGAGGTCGGCGCGGGCGCGGTGGCCGCCGGTGACAGCAGTGTCTGAGCTCGGCGAGGCAGCACGCGCTGCGGCGGGCAACGGCGCTGCGGCGGTGAAGGTCAAGGCAGGGCGTCACCGCGAGGCGACGCTCTACCACGCGCTCGCGGGCGCCGGCGCGGGCGACGGGCGCAGCCTGGAGCAGCTGCGCGAGGCTGCTCGCGAGGCCTACGAGCGCCTGGAGCTTCCCGTGTGGCGCCGCTCGGGCTTCTGGACGACGACGCTGGCGGGCCTCGACCTCGACGCCCTGCAGACGGACCCGCAGGCCACGGCCGGCGTCCCCGACGTCGTTACCCGCACGCTCCCGGAGCGCCCCCGCGCGGGGCGCATCGTGCAGAGCGCGGGCACGGTGGTCGCGCTGGAGCTCGACCCCGCGCTGGCCGAGCGCGGCGTGATCCTGTGCTCGCTGGCGGACGCGTTCCGCGACCACCGCGAGCTCGTCGCGGAGTGGTACTCCAAGCGCATGTGCATCGACCGCCACAAGCTCGAGGCGGCCAACGCGGCGCTGTGGAGCGCGGGCGCGTTCCTGTACGTGCCCGCGGGCCTGGCGATCGAGGAGCCCTTCGAGATCGTCTACGCGATCGAGTCCGCGGGCGTGGCGCAGTACGGCCGCACGCTCGTGCTCGGAGGCCCCACGAGCGAGTTCCGGGTGCACGAGTACGACCTCGCCGAGGACTTCGACGGACAGGCGCTGCACGCGGGCGCCTTCGAGCTCTATCTCCAGGACGGCGCGCGCTGCCGCCTGGCCCAGATCCAGGACTGGGGCAGCGGCGAGGTCTACGACGTCTCCACCCGCCTCGTGTCGGTGGGCCGCGACGCCTACTGCCACTGGCTGCCCGCGCTGCTCGGCGGGCACCTCGTCCGCCAGCACCTCGAGCTCGCGATCACGGAGCCCGGCGGCGACATGGCCTTCCGCGGGCTGTTCTTCGCGGAGGAGCACGAGCACCTGGACGTGTTCGCGGTGGACCTGCACGAGACGGGCCCCTCCGGCGGGGACGTCCACTGGCGCGGAGCCGCGACGGGCGAGAGCCGCGCGAGCTTCGAGGGGCTCATCCAGATCGAACCGGGCGCGCAGAAAACGCACACCTACCTGCAGATCCACTCGATGATGCTCTCGCCGAAGGCGCGCATCGACGCGATCCCCTCGGTGCTCGTCTCCGCCGATGACGTCTCGGCCTCCCACGGCGGCACCGTGGGCGAGCTGGACGAGACGGCGATCTTCTACATGCAGACGCGCGGGCTCGATCGCGCTGCGGCCGTGCGCGTGATCGTCGAGGGCTTCTTCGAGCCGCTCGTCGCCGAGCTCGCCGACGAGGCGCTCGAGGAGGTCGTGCGGGGCAAGGTCGCAAAGAAGCTCGCTGCTGCCCGCGAGGACATCGAGGCGTATGCCACCAGTCGCTGAGAGCGCGCTGCGGAGGAGAGCCGACTTCCCGATCCTCGGCAGGCGCTTCCATGGGCGCCCCCTGATCTACCTGGACTCGGCGTCGACCTCGCAGAAGCCGGAGGTGGTGATCGAGGCGGTGGCCGATCACCTGCGCAGCCACAACGCGAACGTGCACCGCGGCGTCTACGCGCTCGCCCAGGAGGCGGACGCGGCGTTCGAGGGGGCACGCGCGCGGATCGCCGCGTTCACGGGCGCGGAGGCGCAGACGACGATCTTCACGAAGAACGTGACGGAGGCGATCAACCTCGTGGCCTACGCGTGGGGCCGCGCCAACGTGGGCCCGGGCGACGCTGTGCTGATCACCCAGATGGAGCACCACGCGAACATCATCCCCTGGCAGGTCCTCTGCCGCGAGCGCGGCGCGAGCCTGCGCTACCTGGACGTGGACGAGCGCGGGGAGCTCTCGCTCGAGTCGCTCGATCGCGAGCTCGCGCGCGGGGACGTGCGGCTGCTCGCCTTCGCGCACGTCTCCAACGTGCTCGGCACGATCAACCCGGCCGCGGAGATGGTGGCGCGGGCGCGGGCCGCGGGTGCGGTGACGCTCATCGACGGCGCCCAGGCGGTGCCGCAGATGGCGGTGGACGTGCAGGAGATCGGCGCGGACTTCTATGCGTGGACGGGACACAAGGCGCTGGGGCCAACGGGCATCGGCGTGCTGCACGGCCGCCGCGAGATCCTCGAGGCGATGGAGCCGTTCCTGACGGGCGGGGACATGATCGCCTCGGTGGAGCTGCAGAGCGCGAGCTGGAACGAGCTGCCGTGGAAGTTCGAAGCGGGAACCCCGATGATCGCCGAGGCAGTCGGGCTGGCGGCCGCCGTGGACTACCTCTCAACGCTCGGCATGGACCGTGTTCGCGTCCACGAGCGCCGGCTCACCGCCAGCCTGCTCGAGGGCCTGGCGCGCGTGCCCGGGCTGCACGTCGTGGGCCCGCCCGAGGCCGACGCGCGCGGGGGCCTGGCGTCGTTCACGATCGAGGGCATCCACCCGCACGACATCGCCGAGCTCGTCGACCGCGCGGGCGTGTGCATCCGCGCGGGACATCACTGCGCCCAGCCGCTGATGCGCTGCCTCGGCGTCGGCGCGACGGCGCGCGCGAGCGTGGGCGTCTACAACGAGGACTCCGACGTGGACGCGCTCGTGGACGCGCTGCTGAGCGCGCGCGAGGTGTTCGGGCTGGGCGGGGGCTCGCCGCGATGACCCGCCGGGCGCGCGGAGCGCTAGCGCACCGAAGCTCAGCGATGGCGGCCTAGGAGCCGGGACATGGACGACCTCTACCGCGACTACATCCTCGACCACTACAAGCAGCCGCGCAACTTCGGCGAGCTCGACCCGCACGACCTCGAGGCGCTCGAGCACAACCCCCTGTGCGGCGACGAGCTCGGCGTGCACATCCGCGTCAGGGACGGTCAGATCGAGGACCTGCGCTTCCACGGCCACGGCTGCGCGATCTCCCAGGCTGCGGCGTCGATCGCATCGGAGGAGCTGAAGGGCATGAAGCTCTCGGACGTCGGGGCCCTGGATGCGGACTGGATGATCGACCTGCTCGGCATCCCCGTCTCGGCAACGCGGCGCAAGTGCGCGCTGCTGAACCTGAAGGTCGTGCGCGGCGCCGTGACCGGCGACCACGCGTGGCCCGCGTGAGAGCTCCGATGGCGCGGCCCGGGTGCTCCCGCCCGGGAACGCCCCGCGAAGGGCCCCTCGCCGGGGTCCCACTGACGCCCGCGATACAATTCCTACCTCTGAGCACAGGATTCGACAGCGACCGCAGTGAGGAGTCTCATGGCAACGATTGACCGCACGAAGATCGCCAAGCCCAGCCCGATCGTGGAGGACGAGCAGGGTCAGCTGCGAGCGCGCCAGGGGATCTCGCGCGAGGTCGTGAGCGAGCTCTCGAAGATCAAGGGCGAGCCGGACTGGATGGCCGAGAAACGCCTGAAGTCGCTGGAGATCTTCGAACGCAAGCCCGTCCCCACGTGGGGACCGGACCTCAGCGGTCTGAACCTCGACGACCTCGTGCTCTACTCCCCGCCCACCGCGGGCCGCTTCAACAGCTGGGACGACGTGCCGGCTGAGATGAAGCAGACCTACGAGGACCTGGGCATCCCCCAGGCCGAGCGCGAGCACCTCGCGGGCGTCGTGGGCGTGTGGCGCCAGGAGCCCGTGTATGAGGGCCTGAAGGAGGAGTACGCCAAGCAGGGCATCCTCTTCTGCTCGATGGACACGGCCATCACGCAGTACCCCGAGCTCGTGCAGAAATACTTCATGAACAAGTGCGTGCCGCCGCAGGACAACAAGTTCTCGGCGCTGCACGGCGCCGTGTGGTCGGGCGGCGCCTTCTGTTACATCCCCAAGGGCGTGAAGTGCGACCTGCCGCTGCAGTCCTACTTCCGCATGGAGGGCGCCGGCGAGGGCACCTTCGAGCACACCCTGATCATCGCCGACGAGGGCTCTGAGGTGAACTACATCGAGGGCTGCACCGCGCAGACCTACAGCGTCAACTCGATGCACTCGGCGGTCGTCGAGATCTTCGTCCACGAGGGCGCCAAGGCGCGCTACACGACCGTGCAGAACTGGTCGAAGGACGTCTACAACCTGAACACCAAGCGCGCCGTGGTCGACGCTGAGGGCACCGTGGAGTGGGTGGGCGGCTCGATGGGCGCCAAGTACGTGATGCTCTACCCGGGCTCCTTCCTGATGGGCGAGGGCGCGCGCGCGGACCACCTCAACGTGGGCGTGGCGGGCAAGGGCGTGCACAAGGACACCGGCGCGAAGGTCGTGCACCTCGCGCCCAACACCACGTCCAACATCCTCGCCAAGTCGATCTCCAAGGACGGCGGGATCATGGGCTACCGCGGCCTGGTCAAGATGGGCCACAACTCCGCGGGCTCCAAAGCGCGCGTGCAGTGCGACGGCCTGATGATGGACGGCGAATCGCGCTCGGACACCTGGCCGGACATCCAGATCCAGAACCCCAACGTGACGGTGGCCCACGAGGCGACCGTGGGGCGCATCTCCGATGACCAGCTCTTCTACATGGGCTCGCGCGGCTTCACCGAGGACGAGGCCGCGGCGATGATCGTCAACGGCTTCATCGAGCCCGTGACGAAGGAGCTGCCGATGGAGTACGCGGTGGAGCTGAACCGTCTCATTCAGCTGGAGATGGTCGGCAGCATCGGCTGAGGCGACCGATGGGCGGCGCCTCTCGCCCGCCTCACGGGGTGTGGCTGACACGAGATTGATGCGAGCGCCAGTTGACACGATCGTCGCGCCGCTGTTCCCCGCGAAGGGCCCGTGGGTGAACGTGGCGGGGGCGCAGGCGAGCATCATCCAGCGTGGCAGGCCGATGCTGGTGGAGTTCTGGGACTTCTGCAGGCCCAACTCGCTGCGCACGCTCCCCTACGTAAAGGCGTGGCACGAGCGCTACGAGCGCGACGGGCTGCGCGTGATCGGCGTGCACTGCCCGGGATTCGAGGCATCCGCGCAGGAGCAGGCCGTGCGGGAGGCAGTGGAGCGCCTGGAGATCGCCTATCCCGTGCTGATAGACAGCGAGCTGCAGGTGTGGCAGGACTACGGCAACGAGGGCTGGCCCGCGCGCTACCTCTTCGACGGCCGCGCGCGCCTGTTCGACTACCACTACGGCGAGGGCGGCTACGTGGAGACCGAGCTGGCGATCCAGGAGCTGCTGGGCATCGAGCGCGAGCCGCTGGCGCCGGTGCGCCCGGAGGACGCGCCCGAGGCGATGCTGCGCGCCCAGAGCGCTGACGAGGAGGGCGCCTACTCGGGCCCGTATGAGGCCGGAGGCGTGTGGGCGGTGTTCGAGGGCAGCGGCACGGTGCTCGTCAACGGCGGCCCCGACGCGGGCGGCAGCGCCGTGGAGGTGACCCACCCGGGGGCCTACCCGCTGATCGACCACGGCCGCCACACAGAGGCGGTCCTCGAGCTCGAGCCCGGCGAGGGCGTGCGCTGCCTGGCCACGTGCTTCACGCCGGGCCTGGCCTGAGGCCGGCGCCGCTGCGGGGCGCTATCTCCTGCGCTTGGCCGGGGTGCGCTTGAGCGTGATGCGCTGCACGAAGGCGCGCGGCACGCCACGTGGGTAGAGCTTGCTCGGAAGCACCATGTCCACCCGCACGTAGACGGCCACGCTGTTGCGCCTGCCCGCGAGCTTGTTGAGGGCGGCGCGGTTCAGCTTGAGCTTGAGCTTGAGCTTGCCGGCGGCGACGTTGCGCCTGCTCACGTGGCCGAGCGACCGCACGCGCCGAGTCTTGATTGGTCCGAGCCTCGGTCGCGACGCTGCGGCGGCGCTGGCGTTGCCGATGACGTTCTTGACGGTTTCGCCCCGCTGCCTGGCAGCCTTGAGCAGCGCTTCGAGCTGCTTCGTGGCTTCGTTGAGCTGCGCCTGGCCCTTCGCCTGATCGGCCGGGTTCGAGCTCTCCAGCAGTTTGACGGCTTCGGCTCCGAGCCTGTCGATGGTCTGCTGCGCGGCCAGCGTCTTGCTCGAGCCTGTGATCGCGTCCTTCCCGTATTCGCCGCGGAGCTTCTCGATATTCGTGATCATTTCGGTGGTCTCGGTGGCGTCCTTGAGGAGCTTCTGGGCCTCCGCCTGTTCGGTGGCGCTGGGGCTCTTGGTCAGTTCCACGACCCGCGCATCGAGCTTTTCGATGCTCTTGTCCAGTTCTGAGAGCGTCACGGGGTTCTGCAGTCCCTGCACGTCGACCTCGGTCGTGAGAGCCTCGGCGATCCGCAGGTCGGCGGCCGAGGTGGCATCCAGGGCGGATTGGACTGCCGGCAACGTGATCGGGAGCGGAAGGGCATCGGCTTCTTCGCCCTGCGCGGCTGCTTCGACGGTGGTGCCGCTGATGGGCACTTCGGTTTCGACCCCCACTTCGTTGGGGTACTGCCCCGAGGGGCCGGCGGGCGTTTCGAAGGTGCCTTCTGTGCCCATGCCGAGGAACTGGGTTTTCCCGCTGCTGGGGGCGTGGTGGGCGTCGCCGCTGTAGGTCGCGGTGATCGAGGGCAGGCCGCTGCTCGTGGTGAAGTACACGAGCGAGCAACTGGCCACGGAGGGCGAGGAGGGCGTGGGCGCGATCGAGCAGGCGGCGCCGCTGGAGAACCCGCCGCTGGTGGTCGTGAAGGTGACGGTGCCCGTCGGCGCAATCGAGGGCGGCGCGCCGCCGTCGCCGACGGAGGCCACGCAGGTGTTCTGGGAGGTGGCGAATTCGTAGTTGCAGATGATGCTCGTGCCGGTGGGTCGCTTTTCCCTTTCGGCTTGTTCTTTGGCTTTTTTGGCGGCTTCTTCGGCGGGCGTGCCGTTCTGTTCGGCCCAGAAGCCCGTGCCAGGTTCGTCGAATCCGGTCGAGTTGAAGGTCCCGTTGCCCCCCATGTGACCGCTGCCGAGGACGGAGAGGGGCAGCGTGTCATAGGCAACATAGGAGGCGCCTTCCTGTTTCAGTTTCACCCTGGCGACCGAGCCGCTCTCGAAGCCTTCCAGCGTGAAGTGAATGCCTGAAGTTTCGGCGGTGCCGGACACGGCACCCGTGGCCATGTTCATCGCCGTGATGTCATAGCCGCCGTTGGCGGATTCGCGGGTGCTGCCTGTGAGATACCCAGTCGTCCAGGTGCCGAGCATGTTGTACGTCGGGGGTTCGGCCGCGGAGGCACTGGAGACGACGCCTGCGAGGCCGCCGGCTGCGCCGAGCAGCGCGGCGGCGAGCGGGAGGAGCAAGGTGTGGCGCCGTGTCCTTCCCATTGGAGCGGCAAGTCAATCAGAGTCGCGCCGCGTCCACCTACGTTAGATTCGCGTATGCGGAGCGTGCGCGTGCGCGTGCGCGCGACGGCGGCTGCTCACCGGCGCCGCGGCGGCCGGATCTGCTCGAGCGTGTGGTCCTGGAGCAGTCGCCTGAGCACCGGCGGCCCGGAGTCCTCGACGAGCACGCACGAACCGGGCCAGTAGGCGCTCTGCCCGGGGGCGCCGCCCATGAAGATGCCGGCGTAGGTCCAGCTGCCGGTGTTGAACAGGCGGGCGCCTCCGCGACCGCGCCATTCCTCGGGCTCGTCGCCGGGCAGCGGGCCGGGCCGATGGGTGTGGCCGAAGACGACGTGGGCGTCGCCGAGGCCGAGGCGCGCGGCGACCTCGCCCATCGCGTCGAGCCCCGCTCGGCGCAGCTCGGCGGTGGAGATGTCGGGACGCAGCGGGCCCAGCCCCGCGCGGTTGAGCGCGGCCACGGCCACCGGGAAGGCGCCCACAAGAGCGCGCCTGCGCAGCAC
>OCZT010001782.1_pt1 | contig 22348 bp, 31 predicted proteins | sample 1539031 | NCBI WGS metagenome assembly OCZT01 (sample SAMEA3539308, study PRJEB22396) | soil metagenome | biome: tundra; feature: field; material: soil | place: USA | collected 2010-05 | depth 0.15 m | reverse complement strand
TGGGCTATCGTTCTCCCCATGAAATCCTCTTTGGAAAGGAACTGTGTTATGTTTAAGGGAAAGATCAAATTGTGCATTTGGTACTGGAATCCGCCCAAGAAAAGTAAAAGACGTATTGGATATCTAAAAAGATGAAAATTGTTGTGGAACTAACAGAAAAAGAGTATTTGGGAGATAAAGTTTGGTATGTCAGAGGCAATGGGCTTAAAGACCAAAAAAAGTATGTGATTAGAGTTCATGAGACTGACTGGGCAACGGCACAAGTTGGAGATATTGTAACCTTGTGGGGGAACGAATGTCTATTTGACGACTTTTTGCGTCAAACTCTATTACCACTGGTTTCGTATAGCGAATATCTCGAAAGCGATATTCGATGTTTCAATCCGGAAAAGTTTGAATTGATAACGCGGTATTCTAAAAGAGTAAGAGATGTGCTTGGAATGGAACCTTAATGAAAACTAAGATTGTCGTGGAGGTCATGAGAGAAGAAAGTTATTGGGAAGACAAAGCGCGATGTATTGTTGTACAGAATCTGGAAAATCGAAATCAATATTTATTCGTTATTGGAGAAATAGATCTGAGTGACATTCAAGTTGGAGATATTGTTAGACTATGGGGAGAATTCGATGACATTACACATTTTCGCGCGGAAAAACTTGAACTTATGACGCGGTATCCTAAGAAAGTAAGGAATGTGTTAGATATATAATGGCTAAGGAAATTATTGTTGAGATAATTGATATAGAACGAGAAGAGGATCAGCTGTTTCTTTGGTGTGATGACGTTTATACAAAAGAGCGTTATTTGGTGTATGCGTATAATAAGATATTTGAGCAAGTTCGGATTGGCGATATTGTTAGGGTTGATGTGAAGCCAGGGCTCCCGAGATATGATGATATTAAAAGCTTTAGAGCTAGGAAGGTTAAACTTATGGCTAGATATCCGACGAAAGTAAGAGATGTATTAGATATATAGTTTGTTGGCGTTTTGGCACAAATGTGTCTTGACGTCCTGGGCGTAGATGGTATATCATAATTCTATGAGTACATCAATGTCTAATCGAGAACGTTTGTCTATAGATGTTCCTGTTCAACTAAAATCCGATTTAAAGATCGTGGCTTTACAGCAGGAGCTTTCTATAAAAGAATATACAGAACAGGCTTTATTGGAAAAATTATCAAGAGATCCTGTATACCGCAAAGTACAGCTTCACAGATACGAAGACAATGAAAGGGCTATTATGTTGACGGAACGCCTTGTAAAACGAATAAAAGAAACAGAAAGCCTTCCTGAGAGTTATTTTAGGGAGAGCGCTTTGAAAGAATTTAGAGAAGGAATTAAAGACCCTCTCGCTTATTATGAAAGAAAGGCGATGCTTGCCCAAAAGTTAAGTATTCTAGCCTTCGACAAGGATGATCTAGAAGAACGTTCATTATGAACGATTTCTCTGGATCTCTCTATAAGAAAGGAGATGTTCTTAAATTTATTGTTCAGGATATTCTCCTAACAGATAAATTTGTCGTTTTATCCTCCGAAAGATTTCAAAAAAACTATGGTGATCTTCTTGTTTCTGACTATTCTGGGGATTTGTTATTTGATATTTCAGAAAATCTTGTTGCGGAGAAAATGGGGGAATTATCAAAGCGAGATCTGATAAGCATTGAAAAAACTATGTTGGAAAATTTATATTCTACAGAAGAAACTCTCTCTCGATCTTCTCGTTCGGCAGGTAAAATTACATGGGCGCCGGTTATGTTTTCTAATTTGGCTGGCATCAAACCTCGTCCATGCATTATTGTAAGTAGTAAATTTCATGAGCAAACGGGTACCAGGCTTATAGTGCCAACTTATACTCAAAGAGATAAGTTGACAGATTTTGATATGTCGCTTAAAAATACACCACATGATGCTTTGGGCCTCGAAAATTTGTCTTATGTAAAAAGTAAAATAAGAACAATAAATGTCGCCGCGCTAGAAACAGGAATAGGAGAAATGGATGAAAAAAGACTAGCGGCAGTAAGAGATAATATTTTATACACATTAGAGATAGAAGAAAACGAAGTTTCCGGATTATAGCAACTGTAGAGCTCGAACCTTTTGTTTTAAACGGGCCTGAAAACAGGTATAATGAAAAAATGAAAGAAAGGATAACCGCTGAGATAATTGATGTATATTCAGAAGATAATCAGTGGTTTCTTTTGGCAGATGATCTTTATACAAAAGAGCGTTATTGGGTACACGCGAATAAGGAGATATTTGAGGAAGTTTGGATTGGAGATATGTTTAGGATGGATGTGGAGCCAGGACTTCCGTTAGCTTCTGGTGCTATTAAAAGCTTTAGAGCTATTAAGGCTGAACTTACGGCTAGATATCCGACGAAAGTCAGAAACGTATTGGATATCTAAAACTGTTCTTTTTGTGTAGAAAGATGGTATACTATAAATATGGAAATTGAACTTTTAAACAAACAGGACGAAGAAGTAGTGTCCTATTTCGTGCGCCAAAAAAAAGGGTTGTTAGATACGTATCTAGATAAGAAGTATTTAAATGACCACCTTAACTCCCCTCGTTCTTTTATCAGAAGAATGAAAGAAGACGGAGTGCTTCGGTCAATACAATGGGGAAGGTATATCGTTACTTCTAAAGAGAATCCTCAAAAGAATCCTTTATATCATAGCTTTGAGGTGCTTCCAAAACTTCTTTTAGAAAGACTGGGTATGGAGTATTATGTATCTTGGCATTCTGCCTTGTGGTATTACGGATTATTAGATCAACAATCTGGGACTATAACTGCAGCCATAACGGGGCGTAAAGTAAATTACGAATCAGAGACTATAGGAGTTAGATTTGTCTCACTGTCTAAAGGTAAATTTTTCGGCTATACGGAGCGTTCCATTTCTGGACATAGAATTAATATGGCTGTTCCAGAAAAAGCTCTTATAGATTCTTTTGCCCATCCAGACTTATCTGCTCCATATTCGGTAATAGTAAACTCTTTGAGAGAAGCCGCCCAAGATAAACTGATTAGCGGTAAGAAATTTGCCAAAATGTGTTTAAGAATGGAGAGTCCTGCTTTGAATAGGCGTATTGGCTTTTGGATGGAGAGATATGAAATAGATGGATATCAAGAACTATTGCCACATTTGGGTCATAAATATGCCGTATCATTAGCGCCGGGGCCATACGAAAAAACGGAAACTGCTACCAAGGTAAACCGTAAATGGAAAGTTTTAGAAGATATTCAAATCATCTATACAGTAGAGCATATGAAATGAGCATACTTACTGATACGAAACTTGTGGAGCAAGCAATGAAAGAAACGGGACTGAGCGAGAATCAGGTTTTGTTTTTAGTTTCTCGCAGCGCATTAGTTAGATATTTATCAGAAAATTTTCCAGATAGATTTTGGCTAAAAGGTGGAGCGTTGTTGTATCACGTATATGATAGTTCTCGTGTTTCTTTTAAGGACACAGACCTGGCAGATATCTCGGAACATATGGTTGCAGTTCCAGAACTGATGCAAATTTTTACGGTGGAAGGAGATGGGTTTTATATTAATGGCCAAAACGGCTCTTGGACTACAGATGCTGAAATTATGAGCGGAAGACTACCCTTCTCTATATCAGGTTTTAAGTCAATTAGAGAAAAGGACCGAATGAAAATTAGCGTTTCAGTTAGATATTCAGAGGTCTTAGATGTTCAACCCAAGATGATCTATGACTCAAAAGGTTTATTGTACGGTATACAAAAATGGGAAGTAAATGGATTGTCTTTAGAAGAGATGGCAGCAGAGAAAGTGCTAGGATGGTGCCTGAAGACAAACCTTTATAAGCATTATGCAGATTTGGCGATCATCAAACGAGATCACGGGCAAACGTTGGATAGCGAAAAATTTCAAGAGCTACTCATTAAAAAGGTTGAGATTGAGAAAAACTCAGAAGAATCAAAACCTCTCTATCAAGCTTTACGGGTAGAATCAACAAAAGATCTGTCAAGACTTATTCGCAATGATAAGAAAATTAAAACCGCACGGCAAGCTTGGAATCAAGCCATAACTCTAGACGTTCTCTTTAAAAAAGAGGAGAGAAATAGAGTTGATTCTTTCATGGCATTTGAAAATGTGGATAAAATAATACAGGATTTTTGGGAGCCTCTAATAAAAGGTTCAAAAGAAATTTCTTTATAAATTTTTCCTTGTCTTTTTGTGTCCTTTGAAACAGGTATAATTAGAAGATGAATGAGGAAGGAAACAACTTACTGTCTGACGCCCGTAAACTTAAACGGAGACGAAAAAAGGCCGATGCTTTATATACCGAACTGGAAGAGGTAACGCATCAAAAGGTAGTTTATAAAGGCCATAAAATAGATATTGAAATCAATCCATCAAACATTGTTATTCGTTGTGATGAAGGATATGCCTTTGGATATGCCAAAAAGGTTGCTGAAATTGAGGACGCAGGAAAAGGAAAGTATTTAAGTAGAGCTAAAGAACCCTTTGTTGATGATGGCCACGCTAATCCTTATCAAAGACTTTTTTCGCCTTATAATCTAGCTGACGCGCTAGAGTATGCTTATGAATGCGTTATTCCTGAACCGTGTACAAAAAGAAAACTTAATTTTGAAAAAGATTGCATTCCTTATGCTGCTAATCATCCAGAATATGAAACCAGGATTTTTATTAAAGATATAAGATATAGAAATGTTGCCTATTATATCCCGGCCAAAGGACAACAGGGATATGTTCTATCGATAGAGAGGGAGACGGGATATCCAGCTGCTCAAGGGCCTAAAATTTTACGAGCGTTTTTGCCTTTTGATAAATCAGATTTGCTTATTGAATGTGGGTTAGGAAGAATACAGAAACATGAGGGTTGTTGTCAGAACTCGTTGGTCTTGAATTTCAAAACAGATTATGGAAACTATCTCAGTTCTTTACACGAGGTCTCTTCCTTAGACAATCTTCGAGAAGAGCTACCTTTTTTATTTAATAAAAACTCATTCGGAGAATTCTCTACTAAAATTCGGAATTCCCTAAAAAACGAGAAAGATTCAATTGAACTTAAGGGAATCTTGTATCTTCCATATAGTTCTGATGCAAATCATCTTCCAGATTTTATTCCTTGCCGAGTTTGGGAAATAAGTAAGGGAGCGGATCGGGAAATTTCACTAGAGCCGTTTGAAATAATTGAAATTAGAGCGCCAATAGGAAATAAATTTGGAAGTTATATTTACCCACTTGGCGCTCTACAACCTGTGCAACCTGAAATTCAGTCTCAAATAGAAGGATTTTTCAAGTTAATGAAAAAGCAGTTGCTCGGCGGAATTTATCCTAAGAGCGTTAAAGATGTTCTTGGAGGCTTTGATCTCTAATGAAAAAAAATGAAACCTGTGAAGGAAGGAAACTTGACTACCTCGACTGCAAACCCGTTAGGAAATTTGCACCAGGATTTCTGAGAGCGAGAGCCAAAATAAAAGAGAGTACTAAAAATATAATTTTTATTCCAGATTCTGCTCAAGGGTATTTATTTGAAAATGGTAATCTTTATAGATTCGGGTTGCCAGAAAAATACAATCTAGATCATGTATTGTATGGATTTGACTCTTTAATTGAAGACCAAAATAAAGGCATTCATTGCTGTGAGACAAAACAGGCGATGGTGTTGAGTGATTATAAACACCATCTACATGTTAGTCCTCTTCATCAAATTGAAACCATAAATGAGAGCGTAAAGGATTTGCAGACGATCTTATCGTTTAATTATCAGCTTACAAGGCAGACTGCGGTGATTAGGGTGAATGGGGCGTCGAGGTTGAGGGCCGTGACTGAGCTGAATGACGTCCTAAAGCGACTTGAAGACAATGTGCTTATAGCGGTGGTTAGTTTGGGTGGAAGATTCGGAATTCCAGCTTTCAACTGTTGGGCATGGGAAAAGAATGTAAATGGTAAAACTGAAAGAATATTGATTACCGATAATTTGGCCTGGAGAAGAAATAGAGATAGCGAAACCAGGCTGTTGTTTGATACTTTAAAAAATGAGTTGACAGGGTTCTTCTATCCCCAAAAAGTAAAAGATGTACTTGGAGGCTTTGAACTCTAATGAAGATAAAAAACTGTGGAGATAGAAAACTGGACGCTTCTGATTGCAAACCTTCGAAGAAGAATCCGGGGTGGCCCTCCTGGACGAATAATCGCACTCAGGCTTTTATCATTCTTGATGAAACAACGCAGGGTTATTTTCTTTCTGGGAATGGTCGTTTGGGACAAAGAGATCAAATAAATATTGAAAGATTTGGTTTGCCTGAACAAAGAGCAATTGATTTTGATCTAAAAATGATCTTTGCAGATCGTCAAAAAAGTAGTAGATGCTGTGATTCTGAACAAATGATTCAAATTGTGAATTCTGGCAAAGAATATATTAGCCCTCTACATAAAGTGACAGACACTTCTGTGGCGATAAAAGATTTGGAAGAGATTCTAAAAATTCAAAAATATACAATTTTCTTTGGTTATGTTGAAAACCTGGATAAAGAACTGCAGACAAGAGTACTTAAAGGATTTGTAAAAATAGACCTTAGACGGTCTGGCCCCGTTCCGACTGTCGGAATGACTTTTGCGATTTGGGAATTTCGGCCGGAAACTGGTGAAAAACATATAATGTTGGTAGTCCAGCGGTTTTTCGGAAATTTCCTTGACGATCATTCCGAAAAGGTTGGTGATCATTCCGAAAAGGGTGTAAGAAATTATTTTGAAAATCTGAAAAATAGCTTAACAGGACTTTACTATTCTCAAAAAACAAAAGATGTTCTTGGAGGCTTTGACCTCTAATGAAAAAAGTGGAAAACTGTGAAGGGAGAAAACTTGATTTCCTTGACTGCAAGCCCGTTAGAAAATATATGCCATCAGGGTTTCTGAAATCGAGAGGCAAAAGAAATGAGAGCACTAAAGATGTTTTGTTTATTCCAGATTCTACTCAAGGATATTTGTTTACGCTTGGTAAGTTTTATAGATTCGGGTTGCCCCCCAAAAATAATATGGACTATTTATTTGTCTCTCTAGTTGAAGATCAAAATAAAAACATTCATTGCTGTGAGACCAAAAAAGCGGTGGTGCTGAGTGACTATAAGCACGATCTTTATAGTAGTCCTCTTCATCAAGTTAGAGCTATAAACGAGACAGGGAAAGATTTGGAGACAATCTTAGCCTTTAATGATTATCAAGTCTCAGGACAGGCTGGACTTAATTCTGTCCTGAAACGGTTTGGAGGCAATGCGCTTATAGCAATGGTTGTTTTTGAGGGAAGATTTGGCACTCCAGATTTAAAGGCAGATTTAAATTGTTGGGCGTGGGAAATAGATGTAGGTAGTAAAACTGATAAAAGATTGGTTGTGGATGATTTAGACTGGCAAAGATTTGGGCGGATGGGAATAAATAGAGATAGAGAAACCAGGCTGTTGTTTGATACTTTAAAAAATGAGTTGACAGGGGTCTTCTATCCCCAAAAAGTAAAAGATGTTCTTGGAGACTTTGACCTCTAATGAAAAACTGCGAACTTGAACTCTTAAATGGAACGAACGGCATTGGCTTGAAAACCAGTGAGGGCAAGACGATATACAATCTTTCAACTAATTCATTTAAACGCAAAACACTTTATGCACAACATACTTTCATAATTTCTGTAAATGAAACGCAGGGATACATGGTGGGGAAAAATATAATTGACTCCCAAGGTAAAGAAATAGGGCAAGTATATAAATTCGCCTTACCTTTTGGAATTAATAGTAAATCTGACTGTTGGCTTGGAACTACACATCAGCCAATGAATGGATGTTGTGAATCTGTAAATGCGGTATTTATAGGTACTGATGATGATCAATTGTGGATCAGCCCCATCCATAAAGTTAAAAAACTAAATAACAGAACAAAAGATTTAGAGATGATATTGTCACTCGACAACTATAAACTGATCGCTCGTTTCAACGACGCCAGTCAATTGCCTCCAAATGAAGAGGTGTACTTTCGTGGATTTGTAAATAATTTTAAGAAAGGAAGGTTTTCTTCTACTAGAATTGATATTCTCGAAAACAGCAAGCAACAAGAGATGGCAATCTACGTAGATGAGATAAGACATTCTTCAGCTATAAAGAAAAAAGAGGTCCAGGAGATAGTTGCTGAGGTTAAACTTTCGGTAGCGGAACTGTTTTATTCACAAAAAACAAAAGACACAATAGGAGGCTTTGACCTCTAATGATAATTGAAAATTGCGACAATGGAAAACTGAACGCTTCAAATGGACGGTTGTTTTCTAAAGATCTAGAAAAAAGATACCGTGAAGAATCTTACAACTTTTCTGAAATAATTTTGATTCCAAGTAAAGCCTCTCAAGGTTATTTGTTTAAAAAAGAGTCTGATAAAAATAAAACAGAACAGTTTTATCGTTTTGGGCTCCCTCTTGAAATGTCAGGATTTTCTAACTTCTGGATACATACAGGTAAACGAACTTTAAATGAATGTTGTAAAACTAATATAGCAGTTGTTATTGATGGAGATAAAGTAGATGATGAAGAGGTAGTATGGAAGTCGGTTCTTCATATAGTTAGGAATAAAAAGGAAATGGAGGAGGTTATAAAGGGGTTTTTTGCTAGCGAAACAATTACTTTTTCATTTGACTTACAAGAACCAGTAACTCTCGACCAGCACTCAGTTTTCAAAGGATTCCTTGGGCTGGGCGTCAGGGCTTTTGGAACTATGTTACTCGATGTTTGGGAAAAAACTAATTCCAATAAAGAACGTGAAACTCTTTTAGTGGTTAAGAATGGCGATAAACTTAACTATGCAGGTAAAAATGCCGTACGCGACAGGCACCTTGATTTTCAAGAGACTTTAATAGGTTTGTTTTATTCCCAGAAAGTTAGAGATGTTATTGGAGGTTTTGAGTTTTAATGGAGTTTCGAAATTGCGAAAAAAGAAAACTGGATCGTTCGGATAGCCGCTGGATGGACCCCGATCGACCTCCAGCTAAAAATCCTTTGGTATTTGAAACATTTGTTATTCCATATAAAAAATCGCAGGGCTACTTATTTGCAATCGAATCTGAAAGAGATCAAGAACAAATAATTTACCGGTATGGACTACCTTTTCCTAAAATAATTCCGCACTCTGTTTCGATCGATGAATTAGACAAACCTTTGACTAAATGCTGTAGTTCTTCTAAACAAGCAGCTATGATAGATTTCCCGGATGGAGGCCTTTGGCGCTCTCCTTTACATGTAGTTATAGACAAAATGGAGATGATGGAAGATATAAAAGAATTTATGAGCTCTCTAAAAGTTACATTTTCATTTGATTTAGATGAACCTGAGGTAATAGCTGAAAATTGGAGATGTATAGGATATCTAGGTTCTCGCGCAAGGGCTTTTGGCGGGACGGCAATAGATGTTTGGGAAATCTCTAAAAAAAGCGGAGAACGTGAAACCCTTTTGCTAGTTAGAAAAGGAGATAGATTGAATTATGCAGGAATGGAAGCGGTTCGCAATAAATACATGGACTTTCAAAACACTCTAACGAGCTTGTTTTATTCCCAGAAAGTTCAAGACGTTATTGGAGGTTTTGAACTCTGATATGAAAGATATAAAACCAGAACCTAAGAAAATTAGTTTGCCAGAAACGCTGATGGCTGAATGGACAAAACATCAAGAGCTAATGGGGGAACTTTCTCGACACTCTAGATTTACTCTCGAAGATTCAAGCGTTGAAGTCGTGTTAAACGATAATGAAATATATTTGCAAAAAAGTGGAAACGAGATAATTAAACATATAGTTAAAATTGCTAAATTGAATGACGGCAAATGGCTGTGCGGTTCTGGTGTGGAATTCCCTAATAATTATGGCTATGGAGGAGAGGGAACTTTTAGAGATCCTAACTTTGATAAAACGTTTAAACCGAATGAATTTGAAAAAGCTTTGGAATATGGTATTGAAACAATGGAATTCAAGGGATGTGAAGGAAGAAGGTTAAATAAATTGGATAGCTGGCCGTTGGAAGATATAAATGAAAAACTTAGAAACGACGATGAAGATAAAGATAGAATAATGATTATTCCGGCCCATTTAGATCAAGCCTATTTGATACCAGGTAACATTGATTACTCAACGTGGAAATTGATCAATCACGTTTATAAATTTGGTCTTCCACACGAAGTCCAGGACTATACCAAATTATGGACAGTGGCGGCTAAGGAACTATTGATAAAATGCTGCAGATCGAAAAGGTGTTGTCTTTTGAACCTAGAGGGGGGATTGTATGCCAGTCCAATTCATGATGCGTTGGACTTACCGGGAATAATAAAAGATTTAAGCCCGATTTTATCAATCTCGGAATATCAAATTGTTTTCCCTAAAAGATATGAGCCCTATGTTGGAGAAAGTATAAAAGCCAATGGTACTTTTTTGGGACTAATTAAAATTAAAGCTGAAAATTATGATAAGGAATATGGAGAGGCAGAACTTAGTATTTGGGAATCTGTTGAGAAAAATGGAGAAAAGAAAACGACCATGATTCATGAAAGTTTTTGGGAAGGTCGAGGAATAGAGTTGGATGAAGAGCCCTTTATTAAAAAGAAATTTGAAAATTTAAAAAGGACATTGTTCGAACTGTGTTATTCATCAAAGGTTCAAGATGTCATAGGAGGCTTTGAACTATAATGGGATATAGAAATTGTAAAGACAGAAAACTGGGTGCCTCTGATTGCTGGCTGATACCTAAGAAGATGGATGATAAAGTTCTGGGTCAAACTCTCTTGACATATGAAACGGTAATTATTCCAGGCAATAGCTCTCAAGGCTATTTATTTATAGACAAATCGCAAAAGCAACAGCAGCAAATCAAAGATGTTTATAGATTTGGAGTATCGTATTCAACTTCGCAGCCTTCTTCTTGCGGGAGCGCATCCTTTGGAAAACCATTAAATAAATGTTGTAGATCTAGTCAAAGATCTGTCGAAATAGATTTGTCCCTAAAAGGTTTATGGCGCTCCCCTCTTCATGTTCTAAGGAATATGGAAGAGGTAGAGAAAGACCTAAAACCATTCCTAACTGATAAACCAACTGCTTTTCTTTTTGACACAAGACTTCCCGAAACGAACCAAAAGAATGTGTATAAAGGATACCTTGGAATTAGGTCGGCAGCTTTTGGAAATATAGCAATGGATATTTGGGAAGTTCCCGGCGCTATAGGAAGTTCTGAATTTATAGTGTGTGCAGCAGCTCACTATAGTCTTGACGTTCTGGCCCAAAAAGCATTACGCCGAAGATACTTTGACTTTCAACTTTTAGTGAGCGAGTTGGTTTATTCTCAAAAAGTTAGAGACGTCATTGGAGGTTTTGATTTTTGATGACTTATTCAAAATGGGAACCAAAAAATATGGAACTATCTGACACTGAAGCCCTTATGTCCGAATGGAATAAACACCAAGAGCTAATGGGAGAACTTGTTAGACACTCTAGCTTTAAGGTCAAGGCCGGAGGCGAAGATGTTGTTTTGGCTTTTGATGGAGATCAAATCTTTTTAACCACGGGACCAGAGAGAACTATAATGCGAAGAATTTGTATTACTAAAACGAAAGAGGGTAAATGGCTTTGCGGTGCTGCAGAAAGCGCAGTACACGACTATGGGGATGGAACTAAAAGTTGGAGAGATAGCAGGTTTGATAAAACATTCGAGGCGCAAGATTTTAATAAAGTTTTAAGCTACGCAACTGAGCTAATGGAGTTTGAAGATTGTACAGACAGGGATCTGGACTGGAGAGATAGCTGGGCTATAATGGATAAATCTGTGGATGAATCTGTAGATGACCTTTACCGCCATAAAGAACCGTACTCTCAAAGAACTTTTTTGATTCCTGCTGAAACTTCTCGGGGGTATTTAATAGGAAGTGATTTAGAAGATGAGAACGGAGATAAGAGAAGTGAAATTTACAAGTTTGGATTACCTCATGAACTTAGCGATAGTGCACGTTTTTGGATGGGTATTACTAAAGAAAAAACGATTGAATGTTGTTCGAGAAATGACGTATTTGTGGTTAATGATACTGAAGGTGGAACATATGCAGGGCCTTTGCACGAAGTAAAGGATTCAAAAGAAATGGTGGGAGACTTAACATGGCTTCTATCAATAAAAGAATACGAGATAGTTATTGAATATGATGATACATATGAGACCTCAGAGGAGAGAAACATAAACAAAGAAGGGGCTTATAGAGGAATGCTTATAATCAAAGGAGATGAATATGGAGAATTGAAACTTAGTGTTAGAGAAATGCCTTCTTATAATGGTCAAAAGCAAATACGTCTTATCCAAAAAGGACATTTGTTAGATTCGGCTTATCTAGACGAAAAAGAATATATTAAAAACGAATTTGAGGCGGTTAGACAGGTTGTGGTAGCACGATGTTATCCCCAGAAAGTTCGTGATGTTCTTGGAGGATTCGAACTCTAATGAAAGTAAAAACTTGTGAAGGAAGAAAACTTGGAGTACAAGATTGTTGGCCAGTAAAGGGAGATTTAGACCAACCAATCTACCTAGACGCCCGAACCCAAGTGCTTATCGTTCCAGGGAATAGTACTCAAGGATATCTTCTGACAGGAAAGAGAATAAATAACTTGAAAGCAAAAAGGTTTGGGTTACCCGGACAAATAACCAGAGATTTTTATGTAAAAGAAGCGAATTGCGATGAAGAGAATATAAAAAACATTTGTTGTGATTCTAATCCAGATGTGGCAGTTAAACAGATAATTGATATTAGAATGGACAAAAAAGAATACGTTAGTCCTTTGCATAATGTGACGGACAAGATTGAAATGATGAAAGACCTAGAAGAAATCTTAAAAATTCAATCGATTGAAGTGTTTTTGGAGCACACCGCTGCCGCCGATAATTTTCAAAAAACAAGAAAACGCAAAAGTGTTATAGCTTTGGACGTTTGGCAACCTGGGTTACTAAGAGTTTTAGGAATAACATTTAGTGTCTGGGAAAAAGAGTTGAAAAATAAAGAGAAGAAAATGGTTTTGATTGTGGAAAGATATGCCAATCAGTCTTTCCATGAGATAACTGAAGAGTTTGCAAGAAATGAATTTGAAAAGCTAAAAAATGCCTTGACAGGGCTTTATTACCCTGAGAAGGTTCGCGATGTTCTTGGAGATTTTGAACTCTAATGGAAATAAAAAATTGTGAAGACAGAAAACTGGGGGTTTTCGATTGTGAGCTCTTGGAAAGGGATTTGGGAGTGGACCCGATCAAGAATGTCACTCAAATCTTTATCGTTCCCCAAAAGAGTACACAAGGATATTTTCTTTCGGGCAATGGTGGTTTAGAACAAAATCCGGAACTGACGCCTAGAAGATTTGGAGTACCCAACCAAATAACAAGAGATTTCGATTTAAAAATTGCCAATCTAAACCATCAAAGAAAAAGCAAATGTTGTGGCTGGAGTCAGAGTATTCAAATTAGCTGTTCTGGTAAAGATTACGCTAGTCCACTTCATAAAGTTGTAGATACGCCTGGACTAATGAAAGATTTAGAAGAGATTTTAAAAATTCAGAGATTTGAATACTTCTTTGGGCGTGCTGCTGCCGTGGAGATGGAACCGCAGCCGAGAACGCTGAAAGGTTTTGTAAAAATAGATTTTCGTCCTTCGCCTTCGTACCCTTCTGCTCTTCCTCCTTCTTTTCTTGATACAGGAATAACTTTTGCGATTTGGAGAGTACAACCAGAAAATGAAAGTCAGAGAACGGTATTGGTGGTACAGAGATTTTTTAGTCCTGCGTCGAATCGTGAAGCAGAGAAGGTTGTCAGGAGTTATTTTGAAAAACTGAAAGATGATTTAACCGCACTTTATTACTCCAGAAAGGTCAAAGACGTTATTGGAGGCCTTGGAGAATAATGAATATGAAAGGATGTGATACGAGAAAACTTTCTTCTCTTTATTGTGAACCTGAAGAAGAAAAGAACTTTTCGACTTGGTTGTCCAATGAGGCTTCTCTATTCCAAGTTTTGATTATTCCAGCAACAACGTTGCAAGGATATCTATTTTGGGGTGAAAGTGTTCAAGAGTTGTCAGAAGGTGTTGTGAATTTAAATAAAGAAAATTTGAGATATAGATTTAGATTGCCTGGAATAATACAAGAGCGTAATTCCTTTTGGATTGCTAAAAATAAAGAAAATAATCCAAATTGCTGTGACACGGGTCATTTCTCGATAGTGACTTCAACCCAAAAAGGGATGTACACCAGCTCGCTACATCAAATAAAAAATGTATCGGAAATGATGAAAGACGTGAAAGAGATATTGATTGGAAAAGACTATGATATTTCTTTCCGAAATTTTAGTCGGCGAAGAAAAATTACGGGGGTGATGGGGAGAAGTAGGGGAAAGCAAAATAAGATTTTTAAAGGATTTATTAAGATAAGAGTAAGAGGCTCTTTTACCGATCTGACACTTTGGGAAACTCTGAATACTAACGATCAAACTAAAAAACGCTATACAGTGTTTATCGAAAATTTTTTCGGGCTAGAGGGAAAAGCTACGGCGCTTTTGTCTACACAAATGGGGTTTAATATTTTACAAGAGAATTTGGCAGCACTTTATTACTCTCAAAAAACAATAGATGTTCTGGGTGATTGACAGCTATGAATAAACGAAGTTGTGAAGTTAGAACCCTGGGAAAAACAGATTGCTGGCCTCTGGACAGTTTTTCCGATCACAAACAATTTACATATAGAGAATCAACGAAAGAAATAATCATTATTCCTGCTGGGACTACTCAAGGCTATCTTGTTAGTAATGACTTTGGAAAAGAAGAACTTTTCCGGTTTGGAATTCCGGACCAAATAAACAGAGGAGCGCATGCATGGACAGAGGAGGTTCGGGAAGAACTAATTGAATGCTGTAAATCTAAAAGGGTAGTAAAAATGGATTTCGGGAAAGGAGCGCAATGGTGTTCTCCTCTCCATTCTTCTAAAAACAGAAAGGCCTTTGTAAAAAATGTAGAAAACTTTTTGACAATTAAAAACCCAGGAATTTTTCGTCGAGAGAATAAAAGTTACCTTGCAGATTCCCTTTTTATAGGTTTGTTATCAATTAAATCAGAAGAGCTAACTGTCAATATGGACGTTTTTGAAAAAAAAACATATGATGAAAAAAGTAAATTTTGGCTTGAAGTTGGAATGGTTGACTTGTACCAGGGAAAAATCTTGGGAGAAAAGACAAGGGACTTACTTTTAGAAACACAAAAAACGCTAACCGGGCTTTATTACTCGAAAAAGGTTGTTGACGTTCTGGGGAATGGATTCTGATGACAGAACAAAGTTGTAAAAACCGAAAATTGGGAGAACTTGATTGTGGGCCCTTGAATAAAGAAGAAGAGGCTAAAAAGTTTGCAAATGCGATGGCTCAGCTGGAAATAATAGTAATCCCCTCTGGGACAACTCAAGGATATTTGCTTAGTACTGATTTTCAACAAAATAAGAAGATGTTTCGATTTGGACTTCCTTGTCAAATGAAGAAAGGATCATATGCATGGACTGAGGGGTTTAAAAAAGAACTAACCAAATGCTGTAGTTCTAAAAAAGCCGTTATGGTAAATTTATCCGGCGGGAGGTTATATCGTTCTCCTCTTCATGAAGTTATAGATAATAAAGAATTTTTAAAAGATGTTAAAAAGCTTTTGAGGGTTAAGGATCCGGATATTTATTTGGATGGAAGTAAAAGAAGTTTTGAAAATGCAATTTTTAGAGGTTATTTAGCGATCCGAAACTTTGGAGAACCTACTGTCGAAATAGACGTTCTTGAACTTTCTACGAAAGACGGAGAAAAAACATTTGGATTGGATATAGATCTGCAGCAATTTGATGATGATACACATTTAGAAGAATATACAATAGGTCGGTTTTGTGTATTTCAGCAAAGGATAGCTGATCTATTCTACTCTACGAAGGTGCTCGACGTATTGGGAGAAAACGAAATCTGATGAACACTAAAACTTGTGAAGGAAGAAAACTAGACTCCTCTGATTGCGAACTTCTGGAGAAAGAGTTAGAGGCGCCTTTCCCAATTAAGAACGCCACTCAAATTTATCTCGTTTCCGACAAAAGTACACAAGGATATTTTCTTTTAGGCGATGGCGAGTTAAAACAAAATTTGGAATTGACGGCCAGAAGATTTGGAATACCTAACCAAATAACAACAGATTTCGATTTAAGAATTCTCGACGAAAACCATCAAAGGGAAAGTAAATGCTGCGGTTGGAGTCAAAGAATTAAAATTCATTGTTATGATAAACATTACGCCAGTACGCTTCATAAAGTTACAGATATACATGGACTGATGAAAGATGTAGAAGAGATTATAAAAATTCAAGGATTCGAAATTTTCTTTGGACATGTTGAAAATATAGATAGAGAACCAATACCAAGAACGCTTAAGGGATTTGTAAAAATAGATTTTCGACAACATGCGCCTATGTCTGATACAGGAATAACCTTTGCAATTTGGGGATTGCATCCAGAAAACGAAAAAGAAAGAACTGTGTTCGTAGTCCAACGGTTTTTCAGCCCCGCATCGAACCGGACGATAGAAGCTGAAGGGGTTGTGAGAAATAGTTTTAAAAATTTGAAAGATAGCCTAACTGGGCTTTATTATTCTCCAAAAGTCAAAGATATTCTTGAAGGATTTGAACTCTGATGACTATGAAAACTTGTAAAAATCGAAAGTTGGGAGAAAATGATTGTTGGCCTTTGGATAAATTGGATCGTGAAAAGTTTTCCTATAGGGGACAGGATCTGGTGGAAATAATAGTAATCCCCTCTGGGACGACTCAAGGCTATTTGCTTAGCGGTGAGTTTAAGAAAAACAAAAAGATGTTTCGATTTGGCCTTCCTCGTCAAATCAAGAAAGGGTCATATGCATGGGCTCATGGGTTTGAAAAGGAACTAACCAAATGCTGTAATTCTAAAAAGGCAGTTATGATAGATTTGTCTAGGAACGGATTATATCTTGAAGGACGATATCGTGAAGGCTGGTATTGGGAAGGATTATATCTTGAAGGACGATATCGTGAAGGCTGGTATTGGGAAGGATTATATCGTTCTCCTCTTCATGAAGCTATAGATAATAAAGAATTTTTAAAAGATGTCAAAAAACTCTTTATGGTTAAGGATCCAGATATTTGTTTGGACGGAAATGAAAAAGGGTTTGAACACGCAATTTTTAGAGGTTATTTAGCGATTCGAAACTCTGGAAAACCTACTGTCGGAATAGATGTTCTTGAACTTTCTACGAAAGACGGAAAGAAAAAGTTTGGATTGGATGTAGATCTACAAAAATTTGATGATGATACACATTTAGAAGAATATGCAATAGGTCGGTTTTGTGAATTTCAACAAACGATAGCTGACCTATACTACTCTACGAAGGTGCTCGACGTATTGGGAGAAAACGAAATTTGATGAACGCTAAAACTTGTGAAGGAAGAAAACTAGGGCCAAAAGATTGTTGGTTGAGAAAAGATTGTGAAAATGAAGATCGTGTAGGTGAAAAAAGTTCTATTGCGCATACTCTTGTTATTTCCAAAGGCAGTACCCAAGGTTATTTAATTAATGGCGATATACAAATCCCGAAGCAGAATGAAACTTTTGAACTTCAAAGGTTTGGATTGCCAAAAAACACTGATAATGGTTGTTATGCTGCGATATTGGTTCCGATAAAACCGAAAATTGTAGTGATTGATAATTGTTGTGATTTTAATGCTGTAGCAATGATCAATCCATACAAAAAAGTGTCAACGATCAATCCATACAATTTTTTGCCAACATTCAATAATGAATATATTTCCCGTTTGCATAAAACACAAAATTGGAAAGAAATGGCTAAAGATCTGGAGGGGGTTTTAGAAATTCAAAGTTTGTACCAATACGAAGAAAGTTTTCTGGAGTGGAGCTATATAAAAAAACTAGAGCCGTATGATTTTAAATGCTTTTTGGGAATTAAAACTAGAAATCGAGGAGCAACAATGGGAATAACTATTTGGGAAACGCCTCTTAGTAATGGCAAAAAGAAAACGAGAATGGTTGTGGAAGAATATGCGGATTCGTATGGAATAATGAATCCAAACGAAAATTTTATTAGGGATGTATTTGAAAAATGTCAAGAAACTATTAGTGGGTTCTACTACCCCAAAAAAGTTTTGGATGTATTGGGTGAGTAATGATGGACAAAAATAGGAACTGCAAAGAAAGAACACTTGGACCGCAAGATTGTATGCATCATAATAAATATTCCAAGGAAGTATTTATAAAATATAAATCAATTAATCCTGCAAAAATTATCGTTATTCCAGGAGGAATGACTCAGGGATATGTGATACTGGATGGTTTCTTGAAAAAAGGTGAGATAAATTTATCAATGGCTTGTAAATTTGGTTTGCCGGGTCTGCTCGAACCGGGGTACTCTGCTTGGATGGCCTTCTCTTCTCAAGCGAATAAATGTTGTGGAATAGAAGATGTTTGTATGATAAAAACCCCTGTGAAGTCGCTATATGTTAGCCAACTTCATAAAGTTCAAAAAATAACCGAGATGATGGATGATCTTAAAGAACTTTTATCAATTCAAAAATATGAAGTGACCCTTAACCCACTACGTAAAGAGTATATAACTCAGACAGGTCGTTTAAAAGGTTTGATTCGAATGCGTACTGGGACATATCCTTTAAAACAGACCTTTGAAATTTGGGATATTTTCACAGGCAAGGAAAAAGGGAAAATATTTGTGGTGCCAAAAGCAGAGGAGCTTGTAGTAAGGACGGAAGAATATGTCGAAACTCTTTTTAGAGATTTTCAAAGTATAATAACCGGATTCTATTATCCTAAGAAAGTTTTGGAGGTTCTGGGGCAATGAAGAAAACTCATGTTCAAAACTGTACTGGAAGGAAATTGGGGGCTTTAGATTGCAATGATTTTTGGGATTCTCTTAACGTTGATAAAAATGTGATTGAACGTGCAGATGGAGAAATGTATTATGGAGAATTACTTATTTTTCCAGCTTTATCAACGCAAGGATATTTAGTTACAGACGAAACAAAACCAGGCGGTGCACAAGTTTATCGATTTGGGGTGAATTCTAAGATTGATGAAAAATATGAGTGTTGGGAAGGGAATTTTCTTACAGACGATTGCTGTAACACAAAGAAAGGAGTGGTATCCTATACCTCTCAAAAAGAAATGTTGGCTAGTCCCCTACATCAACTTAAAGATTCAAAAGCAATGATGAAAGACTGTGAAATTCTTCTAAGAGCTTTTGTTGAATATGAAAGTATTGTACGTCAATGGAACGATAAAGAAGATAAACTGGAATTTAAAAGTGGTTATATATTCGAAGGTTATCTTCGAATAAGAAGCGGAGCAATTTTTAAGGCGGTAGAAATTAGAATTTGGCAATTGCCTGGTGGGCGAAATCAAAAGAAATTTCTTTTGGATGTTAGTGGAGAGTTTAAATCAACGAATGTAGATGTAAAAAGCATTACGACAGATATTCAAAAAATAATAAGCAGATTTTACTATCCTGAAAAGGTTATTGATGTTTTGGGCATGAGTTTTGATGGTATCTGAAAAGTGCGAGGGAAGAAAACTAGGGCCGTCTGATTGCTGGTTTCTTGATAATTGTGTCGGTTCGAGATCTGCACGCGAAGAATTGAATTCAGTACAAACGTTGATTATTCCTGGGAAAACAACACAGGGCTACTTATTTACGGATAAAAAGAAAATAAATGTTAACTCTGAAATTGAACGATTTGGGTTACCGCAAAACAGTGGCAATGGTTATTATGGTACAACGTTTAATGCATTGAAACCGGCCAGAGAAAAATTTGACGAATGTATTTTCGATAAGGTTGCAATGATTAGTAATTATAAAAATATCTATATTAGTCCGTTACATAAAATCAACGACAGAAAAGAACTGACGAACGATATGAAAGAGATTCTGAAAACTCAGGAATATGGGATTCTGTTTGAGCATCCCGAAGACTATTTTCGAATGGCAAAAGTACGACCATGTTCATTTAAATGTTTTTTGGGAATAAATAAAGAAGATAAGGCTTCGGCAACAAGTGGAAAGATAAGCATGAGCCTTTGGGAAACCTTCTCTAAAAAGGGGGGAAAGCATAGTTTGATGTTTATGGAAGAACTACGCGGGGTGGAGGTCTGGGATGTTAAGATTGGCGAAACGAGAATACGGCAAGCCTTTGAAGAGATCAAGGACCTTATAATGAAATTATATTATCCGAAAAAAGTTTTAGACGTGTTAGGAGAATGAAATGAAAAACGATAAATTCAGAGATGTTACTAAATTAATCTCCTCTAACTGGAAGAAAGTAAATTTTCTAGAAACTGAGATTGAACCACTGAAAAGCTTTGGCTTCTTTCATAATAATAAAAAAATCAAGATTTCAATTGAAGAGGATTTTGTGAAAGTCGAAAAAGCAGTAAAAAAATATAATGAACAGGGATGCGCTGCCTTCATTAAAACGACCATTAAAACGACAGAAAAAGAATATTATATTACAACGTCTCCTTTTGCAATCTTTGGAGATTCTCATTTTAAAACTGAATCTTTGGCCAAAGCTCTAGACTATTTACTTTTTGCTTTTGTTGTTCCTGGAGAAAAACTTACGGATGAAAAAGTAAATAAAGCGACTATTGATCTCGAAAAACGGTGGAGAAAAGTTAGTATGCTGGAAAAAGAACTGAAGTTTTGTGAATCATTTGAGATAGAAGTTGATGAAAAGAAGGTTCGTGTTGTAATCGAGAAAGAAACAGTAGAATTCAGTCGTGATGTAGGTAGAAAGCCACGAATTGCCAAACTAAAAAAAGGCTATGAGTATTTGGTCTCTGGATTTGCTACTGGCAAAGACCCTTATGCCCGTTCTTTCCCTAAGGAAAATCTAAAAGAGGCAATAACTTGGGCTATTGAATCAAGAGTAGTTCCAAATTGTGGCGCTCGTGCGGTGGATAAAGATTTTGATGTTCGTGAGTTTTTAGATAAAAAGCATAATTCTTTCGCGTCTGGTTGGGAGCACGTCGTATCTGGCTTAGGCGAATCACTTTATTTTATCCCTTCAAATAGTTCAGAGGGGTTAATGTTTGATATTAGAGGACAGAAAGCGCCTGCTCGATTTAGGATCCCTATACCCTTGGAAAGTATTAGAGAAATTGAGCAAACATTGCTTGATATACCTCTGCCTTGTTGTGAGAACCGAGAAGCGGTGATTATAAAGGGAAAACGCACTAAATATGATGATGGCGCTCGATGGTTGTATCAGGGAATTGCTCTGGCTCATCCAGTTGGAAAAGTAAATTCAACGATGGCCAATCAAATGAAAACGTTATTGAGCAAATATGAGATAGGTTTAACTCTAGCACAATTAAAGAAAACCACAAAGGAATTTGTTGGATTAGTTAGTGTTTCCGGAATGTATGATAATGGAAACATGGATTATTCAGCGGTATGGCAAGAAAAAAATGGGTCAAATAATGGTAGATTGATATTTGAACCCCTTATCTCTTCAGGAAAAATAGAAGATAGTTGGGACGTTGATAAAGTTCAACCGATTATGTCTAGAATAGGGCACGGTAATGTTGGTGGGAGTCAAACGAAAGTTAGGTTAATGAGCGCTCTGGAAAGCGTCAGAAAGCAAGCTGGACAATTTGTTTATCAAACTCATACTCTTGACGTACTGGGAGTTGGATAATGACTCTAGAAGAACTTGAGAAGGCTCACCAACTAATTTCTGCTAATTGGAGTAAAGCCAACTTTCTAGAGGAAGAAATTGCTAAACTGAACTCGTTTAAACTGGGAAAAGGTAAACAAAAAATACGCGTTAAAATTCAAGGAAATCTTCTGAGTGTTGAAAAGGTTACGCGGTTTTCTCAAAGAGATAGAAATTGGACAATCACCCTAAATGATAAAGAGTACATAGTGAAATCGGGGCCTTCTTCACATTCACATGAATATCACGAAGAGTTTTTTAAAAACAAGACTTTCATTAAGGCTTTTGACTATTTACTCTTTGCTTTTATTACCCCCGGCGAACATTTTTTGAATAAGGAAAAGGATTTAGAGAGCCAGAAAAAAATATTAGAGAACTGGAAACGTGTTCTTATGTTGGAAAAGGAATTGGAGCAATGGAAAAAGTTTACGTTCAAAACTAATGATAAAAATATTGAAGTATCGATTGAAAAGGATGTATACCTTTCTTAATGCATTTTCCTAATACCACTTGATTATATTATAACCTGGCG
>OCZT010001781.1_pt1 | contig 22349 bp, 19 predicted proteins | sample 1539031 | NCBI WGS metagenome assembly OCZT01 (sample SAMEA3539308, study PRJEB22396) | soil metagenome | biome: tundra; feature: field; material: soil | place: USA | collected 2010-05 | depth 0.15 m | reverse complement strand
GCCCACAAGAATGACGACTGAGACGAAGCTCGGCTCGGCTATCGACCAGCGCCGGTCTATACGCAGTTACCTACCAATTCCGATCGATAATTCGGTAATCGAGCGGATTCTCCTCGCAGCGACGCAGGCCCCTTCAGCCCATAACAGACAGCCGTGGCGGTTCGCGGTACTCGGGGATCGCGCGAGCAAAGTCAAACTTGCCATCGCCATGGGGCAGCGGCTGCGCGGGGATCGCACCGCGGACGGGGACGATCCTCAGGTAATTGAAGACGACGTTGCCCGATCTTATGCGCGAATTACCGAAGCGCCGGTTGTCATTGTCGTTTGTCTCGATATTCGTGACATGGACCGCTATCCGGATGACCAGCGCAACACGGCTGAGTATTTGATGGCCGTGCAAAGCACGGCGATGGCGGTACAAAACCTGCTGCTTGCCGCCCACGGCGAAGGGCTCGGTGCTTGCGTCATGTGCGCTCCCCTCTTTTGCCCAGACAGCGTCTCGGACGGTTTGGGCTTGCCGAGCGAATGGAAGGCACAAATGCTCGTGACTATCGGCACCCCCGCCAATGCTGGCAGAAATCGCCCGCGCTTGCCCTTGGAGGCGGTCGTCCGTTGGCTGCGACGCACAGACGACCCGACGGCCTTTACGATGTCAATTCAATCGATGCCGGCGGGAAACCAAATACCGGTTCATTGTCATGAAACAGAAGAAACCTTCTTTATACTTGGCGGTGAATGTTTGATCCGCTTTTTTGAAGGTAACGAAGTGGCGGAACTGCGCCTTGGCAAGTGGGATTTGATTGCGTGTCCTCCTTTTATTCACCATGAAATCATCAACGACGGGGCTGAGGTTTGTAACGTTCAAACACTTCTAAGTAAGCCGACACCGTTGCGCCCCCAATACAGGGACGCCGATATGCTAAAACTGCAGGCTGCGGCATCCTAATGCCGACATGAGCCGACGTGAGACTAGCGTCCCCGCATATACTCAGCTTGCTGAGCGGCTGAAAGCGCGCATTGGACGCGGCGACTTCAAGCCTGGCTCACGAATGCCGGGTGAACAAGAGCTGATTGCAGAGACTGGATTGAGTCGCATTACCGTGCGCGCTGCACTGAACATGCTCGTGCGGGATGGGTGGGTCGTCCGCAAACAGGGCATTGGCACGTTCGCGGCGCATGCTATCGACCAGGAGTTATCCAGCGTTCAAACCATCCCCGAAGTGCTGCTGATGCTCGGCATGATGCCGGACGTAAAGGTCATAAGTTTTGGAACAGTGGTCCCTCCTGTGGATGTGCAGCGGGAACTAAAACTGAGCCCCGGCGAGCGTGTTGTGCTAATGAAGCGCCTATACCGTTCGGGCCGGACACCAATCGCTCTCGTTCATATATATTTGCCTCTCGCGCTCAAAGAGCACGCCGAGTTTTTGCAAGACGAACGGGCGCCGAGCGAGACGACATATACAATTCTTGAAAAGAAACTCGGTGTCGTGATCAAGGACGCGCGCCACGTAATCAAAGCCCGTAACGCGACACGTGATGTGGCACGTGCGCTTCGCATTAAGACGGGGGCGCCAATTCTCGTGCTTGAACGGCTCACGACAGACATCGACGGCCAACCGCTTGAATACGATGTCTGCCACTACCACTCCGAACGCTATAGATTCTCAGTCACGGTTCCGCGACACAGGTTGGCGTCAAAGACTACGATTATGGAAGCGGATACGCCAAATAGGCGATTGAAGTTAATACGGTCTTGAGCGCATTCCAATTGGAAGTGCAACAGAGTATAAGAGCGAGCTCCCACCAAAGATGGCAGGCGCGGATCTTGCATTAGCAGTTAGGTATCCATCGATACCATGATGGACTAGATTGAGGGGCTGACATCTTCTGGTCCGGCCCACAAGAATGACGACTGAGACGAAGCTCGGCTCGGCTATCGACCAGCGCCGGTCTATACGCAGTTACCTACCAATTCCGATCGATAATTCGGTAATCGAGCGGATTCTCCTCGCAGCGACGCAGGCCCCTTCAGCCCATAACAGACAGCCGTGGCGGTTCGCGGTACTCGGGGATCGCGCGAGCAAAGTCAAACTTGCCATCGCCATGGGGCAGCGGCTGCGCGGGGATCGCACCGCGGACGGGGACGATCCTCAGGTAATTGAAGACGACGTTGCCCGATCTTATGCGCGAATTACCGAAGCGCCGGTTGTCATTGTCGTTTGTCTCGATATTCGTGACATGGACCGCTATCCGGATGACCAGCGCAACACGGCTGAGTATTTGATGGCCGTGCAAAGCACGGCGATGGCGGTACAAAACCTGCTGCTTGCCGCCCACGGCGAAGGGCTCGGTGCTTGCGTCATGTGCGCTCCCCTCTTTTGCCCAGACAGCGTCTCGGACGGTTTGGGCTTGCCGAGCGAATGGAAGGCACAAATGCTCGTGACTATCGGCACCCCCGCCAATGCTGGCAGAAATCGCCCGCGCTTGCCCTTGGAGGCGGTCGTCCGTTGGCTGCGACGCACAGACGACCCGAACTCAGCCCGCTAGATAGGCGCTGCGCACGTGCGGATTGTCGACCAACTCGCGGCCGCTCCCGGATAGTGCCAGTGAGCCCGACTCCAGCAGATACGCGTGATTGCACATCTCCAGTGCGGCCAAGGCGTTCTGCTCGACCATCAGGACGGTTGTTCCTGTGTCACGAATGCCGGTGATGATATCGAAGGTGCGCTCCACAATATTCGGAGCGAGACCAAGTGAAGGCTCGTCGAACATGATAAGCTTGGGCCGTGACATGAGCGCGCGAGCGATTGCGAGCATTTGCTGCTCACCGCCCGACAGCGTACCAGCCGGTTGTTGCCGCCGTTCAGCGAGCCGCGGAAACTGCTCGAAGACGCGTTCAAAATCTGCCACAACCCCCTGCCGGTCCTTTCGCAGATAGCATCCCATTTCGAGATTTTCCACGACATTCATATATGGAAAGACATGGCGCCCTTCGGGACAGTGGGCAATCCCGAGCGAAAGGATTTTTCGAGCCGATGCATTGGTGATGTCTTGGCCATCGAAAATAATCTTGCCACCGGGCACTGGCAGCAACCCGGAAATGGCCTTTAGTGTCGTGGTCTTCCCCGCACCATTGGCGCCAATCAGGGCGACGAGCTGCCCCCGCCCGACGGTGAGAGAAATGCCTTTCACCGCCGTCACCTTGCCGTAACAGCAGACAATATCCCGAAGCTCAAGCACGCTTTTTCCCCTGTCCAAGGTAGGCGCGGATAACTTCAGGATTGTTCTGAATCTCCGCGGGCGGTCCCTCGGCGATGATGCGCCCGTAATTGAGCACTACGATGCGATCGCAAACCTCCATGACCATGGGCATATCATGTTCGACCAGCAGAATGGTCACACCGGACGCCCGGATTTTTTCGACCAGTTTTATAAAACGCGCTGTCTCGGACGGGTTCATCCCCGATACCGGTTCGTCCAGCAGCAGCATCGTCGGCTTCACAGCCAGCGCCAGCGCTACTCCCAGCAGCCGCTGTTCGCCATAGGGCAAAGTTCCCGCCAGTTCAAATGCCCGCTGCTCGAGCCCGACGAAACGTAGAATCTCGTGAGCATCGTTCACAAGCTCCTGCTCGGATTCTTTCTCGCGGGGCGTTCCGAGTAGCGTGTCCCATATTGCCGACCGCCCTCGGCAATGCAACCCGGTCAGTACGTTCTGAAAGACGCTGCTATCCTGGAATACGCTTGTGCGTTGAAAAGTTCTGACCAGGCCGAGCTCGGCAATTTCGTGCGGCTTCAACCCGTTCAGCGTCGTTGATCGATAGCGAACCTCACCACTGGTGGGCTTGAGAAAACTGGTGATGACGTTGAATGCTGTGGTCTTACCTGCGCCATTCGGCCCGATCAGCCCGACGATCTCTCCCGCCCGAACGGAGAAGGTCATATCGTATATAGCGACGAGTCCGTCGAAATGCACCGCGACGTTCTCGATCGACAAAACTGTTTCGGCCTGCTTGTTCATTCTTCGCGCGCTTTCGAATCGGCCAAAGCGCCATTGCCAGCAAGCCGCGGCGATCGTCTCCGATCTGCCACGTAGCGCTCGAATGCGGGCACGATTCCCTGCGGCAATATAAAGACGATGATAATCATTAGCGCGCCGTAGATCATCCACTGCACGGCTGGCGCGGCAAACGACCGCAGAATTTCCGGCAGAAAGCCGAAGATGACACCGCCGACGACGGGGCCGGCGAGAGTGCCCTTTCCGCCCGTGATCACCATAATCACCATAGTCACGGTGTAAATAAATAGAAAGATATCGGGGTCGATGATCTTCACATAATGCGCATACAGGCTACCGGCCGCACCAGCCATTGCCGCGGATATGATCGCGGCTAGGACCAAGTAACGTGTGACGTCGATACCGACCGAAATGGCGAGCGTTTCGTTGTCCTTCAATGCGATCATCGCGCGGCCTATGCGGGAGTTCACAAGGCGCTTGATAATGACGTAAGCCACCAAGCCAACGACCGCGACCATATAATAATACGCGATCTTTTCCCAAAGCTCGAATTCGCCGAGCCCGGGAAACCAAAGCGTGTAGGGCGGAATATTGTTGAGCGCGAGCGGCCCCTGCGTCAACCCGACCCAATTCAAGGCTACGAGGCGCGTGACCTCGGCAAAACTGATCGTTACAATCACGAAATAGGCGCCGCGCACCTTGAACGATAGCTTTCCGACTATGTAGCCACACAATCCGGCAACAACAATCGCGACCAAGAATCCCGCAAGGGCCGGCCACGGCGTATGCACGACGTGCAACCCCCCAAGCAATTCAACATCGAAGCCAAGTGTCGTCAAAGCGCTCGCATACGCGCCGATGCCAAAGAAAACGACGTGGCCCAGACTGAGTTGGCCCGTATAGCCGAGCAGTAGATTCAGGCTCATTGCTGCAATAATGAATATGCCAGTCATGATCGCGACGTGAAGTAAATATTGATCACGCAGCCAGAGCGGCACCGTCAAGATCACCAGAATCCAGAACAGCGACAGGATGCGTTTCATCCAATTCGCTCCGCCCGCGTGAACAAACCGGTCGGCTTGAAAAGGAGCACCACGATAATGATCAGAAATCCCATTGCGTCGCGATAGCCCGATGAAATGTAGCCGGCACCAAGCTCCTCGACGAAGGCGAGAATGAAGCCGCCCAACGTCGCGCCGGTGATGTTGCCAAGGCCGCCAAGGATGACGATGGCAAATGCCTTGAGCGACGCCAAATCACCCATGGTTGGCGTTACGAGGAAGACGGGGCCGAGCAAAGCACCCGCAGCAGCAGCCAAGCCCGAGCCAATCGCGAATGTTGCGGTGTAAATGCCTTTAATATTTACGCCCATGAGGGCTGCCGTTCCGCTGTCCTGAAAAGTGGCGCGCATCGCCTTGCCGAGCTTAGTGCGATTGATCAGCACGTAAGTGCCAAGGATCAGACCAATCGCGACGACCAACACGAAAATGCGCAGCCAGGAGACGAAGATCGAGCCGATCTGCAACGGCTCCTCCGGAAACGGCGTGATGATTGACTTCGATACACCGCCCCAATAGAGAAGCTCGCCGTTCTGCATGAAAATCCATGCACCGATCATCACGAGCATCGTGGTGTCGATATCGGCTCCCTGTAGCGGCCGCAGCAGCAGAAATTCGATCAGAGCGCCTAGCACGCATCCGGCGAGCACGGCGATGACCAGGGCGGCGAAGAAATTCACGCCCATCGACACTTGAAGAGCGAAGACCGCGTAAGCACCGAATGAATAGAGCTCACCATGCGTGAAATTAACGATACGCATGATGCCGAAAATCAACGTCAGGCCGATTCCCAGGAGGGCGTAAGTGCTACCGAGGATTAGCGCATTGACAAGATGTTGAAGAAGTTCGTTCACGCGCGTCTCGTTTGCAGTTGGCTTTGCAGCGAGGAACCGCGGCGTTGTGGTTTAGCCCCGCATCTGGAAAGAGGAGCCCCCGGGGGGGTAAATCCCCGCGGGCTCCACGCCAGATCAGACTTTCGGAATGACGACCTTGCCGTTTTCGATCTTGATCAAATACACGGTCGGAATGCTCTGACCGCTTTCTTTGCCGGCGGGTCCGGCCTTAGTGAACTTAATTTTTCCGTTCAGCCCGGTGATATCGAGTTGCCAAAACGCAGCACGAATGGATTCCGGATCGGTCTTACCGGCCTTTTGGATGGCAGCAGCAATAGTACGGATGCCATCATAACCGCGGAAGCTCTCAGTGACACCGGCGAATTGGAAGCCACGCTTCTTCCACTCGGCGATAAAGCCCTTGGTGGCCTGCGGATCCGGCGACGCTTCCGGCACCCACGGTGCGAACGTGGTGAGGTGCAAGGTCCCGTTAACTGCGGTGCCGGCTTGATCGATCAGCTGATCCGGATTTTGCGAGCCGCCGGTGGTGATCATTTGCTTCTTCAAGCCGAGCGCCGCCGCCTGCTTGAAGACCAGCGTGAGCTGCTCGACGGCGCTGGTAATGATCAAAGTGTCGGCGTCGGATGCTTTGAACTTGGCGAGTTGCGCGCTCATGTCTTGAGCGGACTGGTCCATCTTCTCAACGAGTCCGACTTCGATGCCGTGCTCCTTGAACATCTTTCCGAAATCTTGTGCAGTGCCCAAGCCCCAGTCATTGTTGATGACAAGGAAGTCCGCCTTCTTAATGTGCAGATTGTCGACAATCTTGGCGAAGGCGACCGCCTCCACCGCCGACGGCGGTGAAATTCGGAAGATGTACGGGTTTCCGGAGGTCGTTATTTTGCCGGAGGACGAGGTCTCGACCAGCATGGGTACTTTATATTCCATCAGCTTGGGCATGACGGCGAGCGTCAAGCTTGAACCCCAAGCGCCCATCATTACCGGGACCTTGTCACGCACCATCAGCTTTTCCGCAACCGACGCCGCTTCCGTCGGATTACTTTTGTTGTCCTCGATAACTAACTCAATTTTCTTCCCGAGCACACCGCCTTTGGCGTTGATCTCATCAGCGGCGATCTTCGCGCCGTTGGTCACGTAATTGCCCGACGCGGCGAATGCGCCGGTCAATGGTTCGTTAACGCCAATTTTTATCGTTTCCTGCGCAAGCGCGCTCGAGATGACGCTTCCAGCCAACATGGCCCCCGCTGTCATCAGCAATGCAAGCTTCCTCATGTCGACTCCCTCCGATATGCGTCGACCTTGGTCGACGACGTGTTGCACTCTTGAAATCCACTCGCCTAGACCGGATCGAGTGGGACGCAGAGACTGTTGCATATTGAAGCCAGTTGGGCGGGGATTAAACGCCAGCGCCGCCGTTTCGCCGCAGGTCAATTTTCTTCGATTCAGCAGCGTGCAGCGCTGATATTCCAACCGCGTATCAAAAGCGACCTGCGCGGACATCCAGAACCTTTCGCGCCGAGTTATCCTATCTTTAGAATGTTAGTCTATCTTTAGAATGTTAGTAAGGGTACATAAATCAGGCAACCTCAAACTTTCGCCAGCAGACGGTAAAAAGTGCTAGATTTACTATCATAAGGCTCGGGTGGGGTGACATGGTGGTCCTCATTCAGATTCAAAGCATGTCAGTTCAGCACTCAGGAACGTTGACAGCAAGACCTCCACGCGAGGTCTCCTTGTATTTCGACTGCATGTCCGCGCCCGTTTGTCGCATCGTCTCAATTACTTGATCGAGCGAGACGCGGTGCGTCCCATCGCCGCGTAATGCGAGCGACGCGGCATTGATCGCTTTCACCGCACCAAAAGCGTTTCGCTCGATACATGGGATTTGCACGAGGCCACCAATCGGATCGCAGGTCATGCCGAGATGGTGCTCGATGCCGATTTCAGCAGCATTCTCAATTTGCAGGTTGGTACCGCCGAGCGCGGCCGTTAGTCCAGCCGCCGCCATCGAACACGCGGCCCCGACTTCTCCCTGGCACCCGACCTCCGCACCGGAGATTGACGCGTTCATCTTGCACAGAAATCCAATCGCTGCGGCCGTGAGAAGGGACGTGCGCACTCCCTGCTGGGATGCGCCCGGGCAATGATCGCGATAGTACTTGAGAACGGCTGGGATCACGCCTGCGGCGCCATTTGTCGGCGCGGTCACGACGCGACCCCCTGCCGCGTTCTCCTCATTGACCGCGATGGCATAGATGTTCACGTGTTCCATCGCCTCGTGCGGCTGTCGAAAGTTCCGCTGTTGGGTGCTGTTCAGGTGCTCGTGTAACGAACGCGCCCGTCGTTGGACATTGAGACCGCCGGGTAATTGACCGGTCGCCCGAATGCCACGCTCAATGCAATCAAACATGACTGCAACAATGCGATCGATGCCTTCGAGCACGTCGGCTTCAGGACGCAACACCCTCTCGTTCGCGAGTACGAGATCGGCGATCGTGGTGGAATTGGCTTCGCAAAGCGAAAGGAGTTCAGCAGCGCTGCGATAGTTAAAAGAAATCGCAGGTTGGGATGCGTGCACAGCGGTTTCTTCGCCCTCGCGAACGATGAAGCCGCCCCCAACCGAATACCAAGTCTCTTCCACCAAGGTGTGGCCATCGGCATCGAACGCCACCAAGGTTAAAGCATTCGAGTGCCGAGGAAATATGCGTTCCAAGTCAAAAACGATATCGCGTTCTCGGCTGAACGGAATCGAATGGCTAGCAGTCAATGGCAGGTGATTTGTCGCACTAATGTCTGCGTAGCGTTTGTTGGCTTCATCCGGATCGATCGTCTCAGGCAGGCAACCGCTAAGGCCGAGCGCAATCGCCTTTTCGGTGGCATGCCCTTTTCCCGTCCAAGCCAGCGAACCAAAAAGCGTCACCTGAATGCGGGCGACCGCCCCGAACTTGGGGCGCTTCAGCACCGAACAGCGAAAGCAACCGGCGGCCTTCATAGGGCCGGTCGTATGAGAAGAAGAGGGGCCGATGCCTATCTTGAATAGGTCAAAGACGCTGATCATCGGTTCCTTGCCGAATTTCTTAGCTTTTCAGCCGAGGAATAATCTCGCGCGCGATGATCTCGATCTGCTCCATCTCGTACCGGTAAGGCACAAAGATCAACTTTTGCACGCCGACTGCGATGTGTTCCCTCAATTGTTCGACGCATTCATCGACCGTGCCGAGGATCGCGCTGTCCTTTGTCGAATCGCTCCAAGATGCAAAATCCCACTCCTTGCCGAGCCATTCCATCATTCCACTCTCGACCGCAGCGCGCGATTTTCCGATGCGAATCGGAAGCTGCGAAGCATTGAGCAGCGTGTCCAGATTTTTCCCGCCTTCCTTGGCAAAATCGCGAATCTTGGCCCAGGACTTTGCAAAGCTTTCAGCCCGATAAAAATAAGTCAGCCATCCGTCGCCGTTTACGGCGGCGCGCTTGAGAACGCGATCAACATAGCCTCCGATCAGGATTGGCGGACGCGGTTTCTGAACCGGCTTCGGATACATCACGCCCGCAGGAATCTTGTGGAACATGAATTCGCCCTTGACCATGTCCTCGGTCCAGAGCCGCGTCATGATCTCGAGGTTCTCATCCATGATCTTGCCGCGCTTTTCGAACGGCACACCGACAGCGTCAAACTCGCGCCGGTACCAACCGGAAGCCATGCCCAGGATCAGGCGGCCGTTCGACAGCTGATCCATACTGGACAATTGCTTGGCGAGTATTACGGGATTGCGCATCGGAAGGACAAGGATGCCAGTGCCGAGCTTGATCTTCGTGGTGCGCGCGGCGATGGCGGTGAGCAGTGTGAGCGATTCGATAATGGGAAAGTTCGGCTCCACGCCGAGCAGAATGTGATCCCAAACCCACAGCGAATCGAAACCGAGCTGCTCCATTTTCACGCCGTATTCGACCAGGGCCCGCGCGTCCGGCATTTCCGGATAAGCCGTAAAATTGCGGGCGGCGATGCCGAATGTTCCGCTCAACGAAGTCATATCGAATCTCTCCTTGATGATTCTGCTGCGTCGCTATGCGATAAAGAGCCGCTCCGGATCGAGTGTGCGGAGCAAGGACAATTCATGTTCGGTTGGCGGCTCGGTCACGCCGGTGTCGTGCGTGAATTCGAGCTTGAATCCGGTGTTGTCCTGCACTTGGTCGCGGGTGACGCCCGGATTGAGCGCGAGCGGCTTCATCCGTCGCGTCTCCTCGTCGAAGCCGAAGACCGCAAGGTCGGTAACGATGCGGAACATCCCGCCGGCCAGCAGCCCGCTCTCGCGGCGCGTGTCGCGTCCGCGCAGCCAGCCGGGGCTGGTGACAAAATCGACGTGCTCCACAAACCGCCGCTTTTCGTGCTGCATCGCCACGATCATGTTGGTGAGGCTGGAGATATCGTTGCCGCCGCCGGTGCCCGGCAGCCGCGTCTTCGGCTTCTTCGGGTCTCCGATAAATGAGCTGTTGAGATTCCCATACTGATCGATCTGCGCCCCGCCCATGAAGCCGACATCGACGTAGCCGCGCTGCAGCAGCAGCAAGACTTCGGCGCTCCCGAGCACCATATTGGCGCGTTTGGTGCAGCGCTGGTCGTTGGTCGAGGGCGGCAGCTTGCCGGGTTCGATGAGCGCGCCGATGACGCCACCTTCGAAAAGGATCGTAAGGCCGGGACAGTGCAAGCACTGCGCCAGCGTCGCCGCGAGCAGCGGAATGCCGACGCCGGCGAACACCACCTGCCCATCCTTGAGCTGACGCGCACTCAGAATGGCGAGCAGCTCGCGTGCCGTATAGGCTGATTTAAGCGTCATAGATTGATTTTCCCGCACGTGCGGCCACGAGCAGATCGTCGAGTCCGATGAGGTCGAGGAACTCGGTCCACGACTTCGGACCGTATACGAACCGCTCCAGATATTCCTGCATGCCTTTGACAGGATCCTTATTCACCAAACCGACGTAGTATTCCATGTGCTGCATCATCGGCTCATAGCCGCCGTAGCACTCATGAGGGGCACAGCCGAACGGAAGCTCGACAACCGCGTCAACGGTAAAGAACGGAATCTTAGTGTGGTCGGGCGCACGCCGAATCTGGTCATTGGAGACGATGCGTTCGGTGGTCAGAATGACTTTATTGGCCGCCATCGCCAAGTCGATATCCATAAATTGCAGGCCGTCGATCTGCGCGTTGCCGTAGGGGTCGCAGCGCTGCACGTGGATCAGCGCCACGTCCGGATTGAGCGCGGGAACGAGCAGCAGCTTCTCGTTCGTAAATGGGCAGTCCATTTCCTTGGCTTCGGGCCGCTGCTGCAAGACGTCGGAACCGAGCATTGAGCGTATCGGCATGAATGGTATGCCCATGGCACCGGCGCGAAAGCGCATGCCGAGCGCCATATGGCTCCATTCGTCGTAGCGCGCTTTGCCCGTCTCTACGTAGTGGCGCATCACCTTGGAGACGCCCCACAGGATCCCCTGGCTGAACCAGCTTGTCGTCATGTGTTCGCACGCGCCCGAGCCGAACAGCAGATCGCCATCGCTGGATACGATACAGCGGGAAACCGAAAGCTTTTGGCGCTTTGCGCGAATGAGCGCCCAGATCAGCCCCATCGGCGTGCGCGACATGGTGCTGCCGCCGATACCGACCGAATCTCCATCGTGCACGAAGGATGCCGCTTCCTCGAGCGAAACGACCTTCTCGCGGAGGCTCCGGTCGCGCTGCGCGAGGTTCTTTCGCAGCTTGCTGTAGGGAGTCACCACGCTCATGTCGATGTCCCGTCGCCAACTTCAGCGTTGAATTCCTGAATGAGGCGGTCCCACGCTGGAATGCTGTCGACGAGCGATTGCCAAAACTCCTGACTCTTGCGACGATCGAACTCTTCGACGGAGATGCCCTGCTGCTCGACCCAGGTGTAGTAGCCGAGATTAAAGATGCGCTTACGGTCGATATGACGAAGCTCCATCACATGATCGTCTGCGATGCCCTCCATATGTCGTCCGAAAACCTCGCCAGCATTCACGTCATCGAATCCGTCAGGATACTGTCGCGCGAGATAAGCCTGCCGTTCACTGCCGTAAAGTGCGGCGCTGTCGGTCGCCACGGTCATCACCACATCATTGGGACCATAATCGAGATGCTTGGCGAGTTTGATGGCAGCGATGATGTTCGCTAGACCTGAAATTCCGATATCGGTGAATTGCTGAATGACGTCTCGATCAATCTTTCGTCGGTCGGCCAGGTAATTGCGGCCGTGCTCGCTTCCGAACAGCAGATTCAGCGCATCGCTCGCTGCATCCGACACCCCAATAACGACGTCGGTGTTCATGACGTTGTGGATGAGCGGAATATGCTTGTCGCCAATGCCCTGAATATTGTGCTCGCCATAACCGTTAAAGAGCATGGTCGGGCATTCGATCGCCTCCACGGCGGCGATCTTTGTGCCATGGAGTTTTTTGAGTCGATCGCCGGCGGCGAGTGTACCTGCCGATCCAGTCGCCGAGACAAATGCTGCGAGACGATAATCTTTATGATCCCACTTGAGATGGCCGAATACGCGATCGAACGCGTGCCCGGTGCAGTGAAAATGGATGAGATAATTGGCAAATTCGGAAAACTGATTGAGAATCACGTTCTGCTCGTCGCGCTTGAGCTCCGCGCACTTGTCGTAAATCGCCTTGACGTTGCTTTCCGTGCCCGGAGTGCGGATGATGTCCGCAGGATCGGCAACCCACCGCTGTAACCAATCAAAGCGCTCGCGACTCATTCCGGCGGGAAGAACGGCAACGCCGCGACAGCCGAGAATGCGCGAGATTGCAACCCCACCGCGGCAATAGTTTCCTGTCGAGGGCCAAACCGCTCGATCATGCGAGGGATCGAATTGACCCGTAACCAGCCGCGGCACTAGGCAGGCGTAAGCCGCGAGCACCTTGTGCGCACCAATCATCGGAAAGCGGCAACCGAGAAGGACCACAATTGGCGCCTTTACACCGGTTAATTCCGGCGGCAGCACGACGTAACCGGGGATATCGATTTGCGTCTTGCGGTCGGCACTATTGAACCAGTGGACCCGCCAGAGATTGGCGGCGTCCGGCGCGTCCGGATCGACCCGCGAAAGGTCCGGCAATCTCTCGCTCTCAATCTCGCCGGGATCGGCAAGCTCGCTCCAAGTCGGGAGCGTGCCGTGCACTTGGCGGAGGCGGTCAATAGCGGCACGCCGGCGCTTGCGGTCAACGACCTCCGGTTGAATGAAAAGACTCATCGCGCGGGTCCTGTATTTATCCGTCCGCCGCGTGCAGGATGCGGGTCATCGACGGGATCATAAAGTCATACTATGATTAGAACAATAGGAATTTATAGGATCACGGTGGCCCCATTTCCGCCGCCGCCGTAGGCGCCATGGCGGGAGCCGTTGGAGCGTCGCGCCGCGGTTTGAAAGATGCTCGATAGCGCTCCTCGGGCACATCCGCATACAGCGTGCTGCGCTGCCGCGGCACTCTCCCGATCGATCGAATGATGCTCTCCATAGCCACCGGGGTCATCTCCTGACCGTGCGTCGCCCCGGCCGAACGGGTGATTGTTTCGTCCATCAGCGTCCCGCCGAGATCATTTGCTCCCGCGCGGAGGCAGACTTTCACGCCGTCGGGACCCATCTTCACCCAGGAAGTTTGAATGTTGTTCAACAGCGGATGCAATGCGAGCCGCGCGACCGAATGCATCAGCACGGCTTCGCGGAAAGTTGGGCCACGGCGGGCGCGTCCCTTCAGGTAGATCGGCGCCTCCATGTGGACGAACGGCAGCGGCACAAATTCAGTGAAGCCTCCCGTCTCGGCCTGCAGCCCGCGCAAATGAAGAAGATGTCGCGCCCAATGGATATAGCCGTCGACGTGACCATACATGATGGTCGCTGTTGTCTTAAATCCGGCCCGATGAGCGGCGCGCATTACTTCAAGCCAACGCGCGGTGTTGATCTTGTCGGGACAGAGCACCGCACGGACCTCGTCGTCGAGCACTTCGGCGGCAGTCCCCGGCAAAGTGCCGAGCCCGCCCTCGTTGAGCTGCACGAGAAATTCCTCAACTGGCAGACCGAGCGTGGCCGCACCCTGATGAACCTCGAGCGGCGAAAACGCATGAACGTGCATGCCGGGAACAGCCTCGCGGACGGCGCGGCAGATGTCGAGATAGGTATTACCGGTAAACTCTGGGTGGATGCCGCCCTGCATGCACACCTCAGTAGCACCGCGGTCCCAGGCTTCTCTCGCCCGCCTCGCTACGTCTTCGAGTGAGAGATTGTAGGGCCGCCCGCGCAGATTTTCGCTCATTTTGCCTTTGGAGAAAGCGCAGAACTGGCATCTAAACGAACAGATGTTGGTGTAGTTGATGTTGCGGGTCACGACATAGGAGACGACATCGCCGCACGTCTCCCGCCGCAACCCATCGGCAGAGGCGCAGACCGCCGCAAATTCATCGCCGCGCGCCTGAAACAGCCGAACGATTTCGTTTTCCGAGAGCGCGCGACCGGCCACCGCGCGATCGAGAATAGGCAAAAGATCGCCAGAAGCAATCGCAGGACTTTCAATCCGCTGCGCATCCGGCGGAAGCGGCGCCGTCGTGCCGGGCGACCAGTCGTCTATCCGGGGCCAGCCGTCGGCATCGATGCGTTGCAGCAGCGCGGTGCGCAACGTAGAATCAACCCACGTTTGGCTGGCGCGCGCATAGGCCGGATAGATCGCCAACCGCTCGACGAGTTGCTTGCCTGCGGCCTTCGTCGCGCGTTCCAGCACCCGCAGATGTGGCCATGGCGCTTCCGGATTGACGTGATCCGGCGTAACCGGCGAGACGCCACCCCAATCATTGATGCCCGCTTCAACCAGCCTGCCCAGGGTGCCGAGGCTCAGGTTCGGCGGCGCCTGAATATTCATAGATGGTGGGAAGATCAGGCGCGCTATCGCGATGGTCCAAAGATGCTCATCGAACGTCGGCGCCGCAACGTCCGACATGCGGGTGCCCGGCTTCGGACGGAAATTCTGAATAATAATTTCCTGAATATGCCCGTAGGCCTCGTGTAAATCTCGCAGCGCCAGCAATGCCTCGATGCGCTCCCGCCGAGTCTCGCCGATTCCAATGAGGATACCGGTAGTGAACGGCACGCGCTGCTCGCCCGCCATACGGATGGTCGCGAGCCGAGCCGAGGGTTCCTTATCAGGCGAGCCATGATGCGGCTCTCCGCGCTCCGTGAGGCGGAGCGATGCGCTCTCCAACATCATACCCTGCGAAATCGACACCTTTCGCAGGGCGGCCAAATCAGAGGCATCAAGGAGCCCCGGATTGACGTGCGGCAACAGCCCGGTCTCTTCGAAGACGAGCCGGGCTGTTTCCGCAAGATACGACAACGTGGTCGCTTGACCCAGACGGTCGAGTTCATCGCGTGCTGCCTGATAGCGAAGCTCCGGCTTGTCACCGAGCGTAAAGAGCGCCTCCTTGCAACCGGCATCGCGTCCGGCCCGGGCGATCTCCAGAACCGCCTCACGCGAGAGATAGGCTGGCTCATCGGCCCTCGGCGGATGAGCAAAGGTGCAATAGTGGCAAACATCCCGGCAAAGCTTGGTCAGCGGGACGAAGACCTTGCGAGAATATGAAACCACCGAACCGTGCGCGCTATCGCGCCGCCGCGCTGCCGCCCGCAACAACGGCTCAAGATCGTGCAAATCGGTGAGCAGAAATGCTTCGTCAGGCGGGAGCGTCCGTTCGTCCGGAAAGTCCCTCAGTATTTTGTCGATCTCACCAGTCATGATAAGGCCCCTGCGGCCGCGCGGCCGCGCTGTTGCATATTGCGATGGGAGTGTTGCTCCAGCCGATTCACGATGCGGATGGCAGAGAGAAACGCATGCGTTCGCGTTTGTGATTTGAGCGATAGGAATGCGCGGAGATTCTCCGGCCGGTCGATGTCGAGACCCAGCTCCGGTACGGCCAGAACATGAGGTGTGATGCCGGCCAGCAACGCCGCGCGACAATGCTGATCAAAACTGTGCGGGCCGAAGCGCAAAGGAACCGCATCCGCAGGCCGGCACGCGAGCAGGTTGGTGCCGCCATCCTCGGTCGCCGGAACAACGGCCAACGTGCGCGGCGCGGATATCGCGGTGACGGCCTTGAAGATGCCATCCAACGACAATTGCGGAATGTCAGACGGAACGATAATCACGCCATCATCGCGGCTTCGATCGATACGATGAATCGCAAGCCTGACAGCGGCATTGATGCCGTTGTCGGCCGTATCGGCTACAACCATGGCACCGCGGCTTCGCGCCAATGCCGCAGCGCTTTCGTCCGAAGTCACCACGATTACACCTGCCAGAAGCTCTTTGCACAGTGCCAAGGCGTCAAGAACGTCCTCAAACATCAGCCGCGCAAGTTCGGCACGTTCGATGGTATCAAGCACGGTCGCTAACCGGCTTTTCGCCGTCGAGAACCGCTTGACCGGAACGACGGCCCATATCCTAGTTTTGTCGCTCATCGGTGACCACCTCGTGCGCGTTCGGCTTCCGGCGGACGCGTTAGTGTATCCGCGAAAGCGGCAACATCACGGGCGAGTCGCTCGCGATCCGCGATGTCCTTCATCATCGTGCGCGTCGCCAAGACTGGCACATCGATTTGTGCCCGGTCGTTCGCGTCGCTCTCGTCGATGACGAGACCGTCTATCAAGCCGCGGTAGTGCGCGGCGATAGTCTGCGTCGTGGCGGCAATACCGAGCTCGGCCATGATCTTGACTGTCGGACCTTTGACCGCCTGACCACCAATGATCGGTGAGACAGCCACCACCGGCGCCGTGCTGGTCGCAAGCGCCTGCCGAATGCCTGGCACAGCCAGGATCGGATCGACGCTCAGGTAGGGATTCGACGGGCAGATCACAATCGCGCGCAAGTTTTGACTGCCGATGAGTTCGGTTACGCCGGGCGCCGGCTGCGCCTCCTTCGCACCATCGAAGCGAATGGCGGTAACGGCGGGCTCACAACGCCGCCGCACGAAATAATGTTGAAAAGGCAAATCGCCTTCGGCTGTTTCGATGATTGTTCGCACGCCTGCATCCGTCATCGGTAGAATCTGGGCCGAAATTCGGAGCCGACCACCAGCGTGCGCGGCGAATTCGGTAAGGCTCTTCCCCGCACGCAGCCACTCGGTGCGCATAACATGCATGGCCAGGTCGCGATCGCCAAGCTGAAACCAAGCCTCGCTCCCCAATTGGCGCAGCGCAGCCATGCTTTCCCATGTTTCCTGCGCCCGTCCCCATCCCCGCTCCGGATCGGCCACGCCGCCGAGCGTATAAAGCACGGTGTCGAGATCGGGGGAGATCTTCAGCCCGAGATGTTCGAAGTCATCTCCGGTATTCACGACCACCGTCAGTTGTTGGGGATCGAGCATGCGATAAAGGCCGAGCACGAGCTTGGCACCCCCGATGCCGCCACACAGCGCAAGCACATGACCGGAGTGTGTGTGCGCATTCATCGAAACAAATCCAACGCTTTGGCCCGCAAAAGCGCAGACGCCGGGGCCGCAGGCGCATCACAGAAAAAGCCACGCAAATGCACCGCAGGCTGTCCCTCGGCGGCCTGCCCCATCAGCAACGATGCCGCCGCGGCTATCTCGTCGGCCACCGCCACCTCGGTGACGCGCATCTTGCGGCCAAACAAGTCCGGCGTACCCGCCATGTCCCGCAAAGCCGGAATTCCCGCTGCACCAAGGGCGACGCCGACGACGCCGTTGCGCCAGGCCCGGCCGAAGCTGTCGTTGATGAGAATGCCCAGATTAACGCCGAATTCGCGGTCCAGCTGCGTCTTCAGTGCGGTGGCCGAGGCGTCGGGATCGCGCGGGAGCAGCAGGACATGCTCGCCGTCTTCAGATCCGACATTCGATTGATCGACGCCCGCATTCGCCATGACGAAGCCGAGCCGGTGTGCCACAATCAAAACATCACGCCGATGGCGCACGACCTCGTCGGATTCGGAGAGGATGACCTCGACGAGGCGAGCATCCTTGTTCACCTCATTGGCAAGTGCCACCGCTCGCGCTGACGGCACAACCTCCTTGAGATTGACGATGCGCCCTTCCGCCTTCGAAACCGCCTTCTGCGCGATGATGACAACGTCGCCGTCCCGCGGCGCGATCTGCGTCCGACGCAGCGCCGCGGCAAGCAGCGCGCCGAGATCATCGCCGGGCTGGACGAGCGGAAGCCCCGCCAATGCGGTCAGCGTGAGGCTTCTCGAAACCATCAATGGTCACCGTGCTTCGGGTGCCGGCAAACCCGTGATGCGAATGCCAGCACCGGGAACCTTGTAGCGTCGGTTGATGGCAATCAAGACCGAAGTGAGCGCTTCGGCGGCAACGGAGTTGGCGAGCGCTCCGCCGTCGACACCGCGCGTCGCGACGACGTTGGCCAGCGTAATCACCTGCTCACGGACCGCCGCATCGTCGGAGAAGACGAGCACGTCACAATCGGCCTTCTCGCCGCCATGGAGCTTCTTGGCGCCGACATTGTGGAACGCAGACGCAACACGCACACCGGGTCCGAGCATGCGCTGAGCCGCTACCGCCGGCGAGCCGGATGCCGGCAGTTGCACCACTGAAACCTTGGGCGGAACGAGCGGGACGACGGCATCGACCAGAATCTTTCCCTCCATCACAGGCCTGATCTCATCGAGAATCGTGTCGTGATTGGAATAGGGAACACACAAAACGACGATGTCAGCGGCCTGCGCGGCCGCGCGATTGTCGTCACCACGCACGCTGATCCCGATTTGCGACGCGAGTTCCCGCGCCGCAGCCTCGGCCTTGTCCTTCGCCCGCGAGCCGAGCACGACTGAATAACCGGCAGCCGCCCAGAGCCGGGCGAGTCCGGAACCCAGGTCACCCGTGCCGCCGATAACGGCGACAGTCGGCTTGTTCTGCATCGAGTCTCGCTGTGTTTATGGTAAGGCGGCAATCCAGGATATGATACTATGTTTAGGAACACAATACCTTTACGGCCGGCCCTGGAGACACAGAGCCGGTGCGCTGTTCCGCACATAGCCATATTGGCCGCTGTCAGGCAGAAACTCCACTTATCCCGCTGTGCAGATTTCCTAGGCCAGCTCTGTCGGGGTGGGACACCTACGGCGGTGCCATCGAGGCCGCTCACGCGGGCGTAAGTTTGCAGAATCTGGCGCAGGTGCGCCTCGCTCAAGACAAAGATATGATCGACGCACTTGCGCCGGATCGACCCGATCAGCCGTTCGACAAAGCCATTCTGCCAAGGCGGGGCCGGTGCCGTAGGCTTGAGGCAAAGATGGCCAAGAGGAACATAGCAGGGCGCACATTATCTTCTGACGTTAGGATTAAGTTTCTTTCGGCAAATCAATGCGGACGACGTTCTTGGTACACACAATGGTAGGGCTGCTTGCGCATCGCTGCGGCGGATGAGACACAACGACCGATCCGTCTCAACAAGTGTATTCGTGTAGACTGAGCCGGCCACCTAACCGGAGGTCGCGCAGGCTGGAATCGCGGAACGGCATTTATGGAATTTCCTGGCTATTCAACCTTGACGCCGGCCGCACGGATGATCTTTGCCCATTTCTCGGTATAGTCGACGATGAACTTGCCAAAATCAGCGGGCGAGTTTGCAAACGTCTCGGCGCCCAGATCAGCAAAACGGGACTTGAGTTTGGGATCGGCAAGCCCGACATTAATCTCACTGTTGAGTTTATCGATGATGTCTCCCGGCGTGTTCCTCGGCGCGCCGATCCCCTGCCAGCCGATGCCCTCGTAGCCGGGCACGAACTTGCCCACGGGCGGAAGGTCCGGCAAAATCTCTGCCGGCGTTGCGCTGGTCACCGCCAATGCACGTACGTTGCCGGCCTTGATTTGCTCAATCCAAGTAACAGCCGAGCCAAACATGACCTGAATTCGTCCGGCGATGAGTTCCGGTATCGCGGGGCCATCGCCGCGGTAGTGCACCGTGACTAGGTCGACGCCCGCCATCACCTTGAAGAGTTCGCCGTAAAGGTGCGGCGAGCTTCCCGGACCGGCCGACCCCATGTTGAATTTGCCGGGATTGGTCTTGGCGTATGCGATGAACTCGGGAACGGTTTTGGCCGGAACTGAGAGATTGACGAGCATGATATTGAACGTGCGCACGGTGCTCGCGACTGGTGCGATGTCTCGGATGAAATCGAATTTGAGGTTCTGGTAGATCGTCGCGTTCCAAGCGTTGGACGTAGAAGCTTCAAGGAGCGTATAGCCGTCGGGGTTCGCGCGGACGACCATTTCGGTGGCGACATTGCTGCCAGCGCCAGGATGATCTTCGACAACGAATTGCTGCCCGAGCCGTTCCGAGAGCCATTGTCCGGTAAGTCGTGCGACGATGTCGTTTACGCCGCCGGCCGCATAGCCCACAAGAATGCGCGGCGGCCGTGACGGGTAGGTGTCCGCCCTTGCAAAACGAGGAAGTATCGGGAGTACGGCAGCACTCGCTGCCGATTGTAGGAATCGTCTGCGGGGAAGTTTCATGGATTTCTCCCAGCGTCGTCGCTCGATGCGAACGAGGGACGCTCGATTGTGAACGATGAAGCTAGGATGCTCGCCGACAGCACCAGTATTGCCCGCTGCAATGATGGAGAATTCGGCACCTCCCGCGCAGAAGGAGGGCTACACTTATAACCGCTGCACAGTCAAGAGGATCCGCTTTTACCGTTGGCCGCGCTGCATCAATCCTGCCGGCGTTAGGGGCAGAACGGAAATTGCGTGGACATCGTCGGTCTGTTTGCGCAAGAGTAACGGTACTGGCAGTTGCCCAGAACAATTGATCAGGAGTTTCGTTGCCCAATGCCTCGCCTCATCATTACCAACATCGACTATCTCGTCACGGTTGACCCGAGCCGCCGAATAATCCGCGACGGCGCGCTGATCATCCAGGATGATCGCATTGTCGCGGTCGGCAAGAGTAGCGAATTTCCGACCAACCAAAGCGACGACGTGATCGACGGCCGCGGTAAGCTCGCACTGCCTGGCGTCTTTGATACCCACGTCCACAATTCTCAGCAGCTTGGTCGCAGCTGCGGCGATGAAGCCTATTCGGGGCCGGAGCGGCTATTCCGCCGCCTATGGCCAATCGAGGCACATATGGACAAAGGAGATGCGCTTTGCGCAGCGCGTCTTGCTCAGCTTGAGATGATCCGTGCCGGTACCACGTGCTTTGCCGATCCTGGCAGTTACTTCGCTGCTGAGACAGCACAGGCCGTCAAAGAAAGCGGTATGCGCGGGATGATTGCTCGCACGGTATTTGACATGGGTCAAACTACGATGGGCAATCTTCCGAAGGGTTTCTTCGAACCGACCGACGAGGCGCTCGTTCGCGCCGACGAAATGGTCGCCGAGTTCGAGGGCTCACTGGACGGCCGCCTGAAGGCCTGGTTCTCGATCCGCGTACCGGTCGCAATGTCGGACGACCTGCTGCGCCGATTGGGTAAGCTCGCCGAAAAGCGCGGTGTCGGCATTATCGGTCATGCCTGTGAGAATCGCGACGAAACTGTTGCTTCGCATTTGAAATACGGCATGGGCGATATCGCTCGGCTCGAAAAGTTGGGGCTGCTCGGGCCCAACATGCTTCTGCTACACATGGGTTGGGTGGATGCAAAGGAACTACACATGCTGCAGAAGCGGGATGTGAAGATTTCTCTCGCGCCCAGCGCGTCCATGCATCAGGCAATGGGCAACATTAGTCACGGCAAGACGCCCGAAATGCTGCAGCTCGGTCTTGCTCTGTCGCTGGGATCAGATTCGGCCATGTCGAGCAACTACCTGGACGCGATCCGGCAAGCCTTTCTGATCGTAGGTGGGCTGCATGAAGCTCGTCTCGATCCCAAGGTGCTTCGCCCCGAGACAGCGGTCGAGATGCTGACAATCAACGGCGCCCGGTGCATGCAGTGGGACAGGGACCTCGGCTCGCTCGAAATCGGCAAAAAGGCTGATGTCACGCTGCTCGATATCATGCGGCCGGAGTGGCAACCAGTTCACAATCCAATTGCAAATCTCGTCTATTGCGCGCACGGCGGCTGCGCGGACACCGTCATCGTCGATGGCAAGATTCTAATGCGCGGCGGCAAGGTGCTCACACTTAACGAACACGATCTGTATGAGGAAGCGCAGGATCGGGCGACGTCGCTGATCCGGCGCACCGGTCTCGAACAAACCGTGGCCTCGATATGGCCGATGCATTAGCGCTTCGCATGGCAATGCTGACTATGTCGGCTGTGCCAGAGTGTTATAACCGTCCACGTTCTGAATCTTGACCGACATTCCCCATATGTGGACGGCCCTCTCCTCGCAAGGTGTTTTTGCAGTGCTTTGATCAGATCGCTTGCGTCCATATGTCC
>OCZT010001780.1_pt1 | contig 22352 bp, 34 predicted proteins | sample 1539031 | NCBI WGS metagenome assembly OCZT01 (sample SAMEA3539308, study PRJEB22396) | soil metagenome | biome: tundra; feature: field; material: soil | place: USA | collected 2010-05 | depth 0.15 m | reverse complement strand
AATTCATACTCTTATTTTACCATATAGAATAATCTTTTGCAACACCAAGCATCTTTATTTTTGAACAGTTCGAACCCTAAGCGGAACGTTAATACTCGGTGGATGCGGAACTCAAGCAAACTCAAGCTCAGGGACCAAAGCGCTTTCGAACACCGTAGCGTCATTTCCCAATAATCTTCAATTCGTGGTTACTGACGAACAAAGCAATCAAAGTTATAATTTGAGTCCAAATTCTTCCAAAGGCGATCAACTTTCTTGCGGAACAAATGCCGCAGAATCACAAACTATAAAATTAGGATTACACGATGACCAGGGAGTGCAATATTCAATATATCTGGTGATAAATCACTCTCGCAAGGATCAAAAAGGCAATCTCGCTATCGCGTCAGACAGCATATATAAAGCGAATCTTATTCCCGAAACAGTATACTATCGTGGACTTAACGGCATTTTTACGCTTGACACCAACGGCCAAGGAGGATGGGTTGATGGCAATTTTCAAGATTCAAACTCCACAAGCGGACTCGTGCCTGCCAAAATAAGATTTTCGGGTTTTTGGAGATGTTCCTAAGCAACGCTCTCGGTTTTTCGCTATACTGTTCAACATGAATATAAAGAGTTCAACTCTTGAGGTTATCCAAGGTGACATCACAACTCTCGCAGTAGATGCAATAGTTAATGCTGCCAAAAACTCATTGGGAGGCGGTGGAGGAGTTGATGGAGCTATTCATAGAGTTGCTGGTCCCAGTATTAAAAGGGAGTGTGAGGTTCGTTACCCACAAGGCTGTAAGACTGGAGAAGCCGTAATAACAAGTGGGGGTAATTTGCTCGCCAAACACATCATCCATACCGTAGGTCCTGTTTGGCACGGCGGCAAGAAAGGTGAACCCGAACTTTTAGCCAGTTGCTGGAATTCCTGTTTGAAATTAGCTGTACAAGAAGAATGCCAAAGTATAGCCTTTTGTTCAATATCCACAGGCATTTTTGGCTATCCAGTTAAATTAGCCGCTCCGATAGCAATTATTGAAGTGAAAAAGTTTTTAGAAGCTCTACCTCAAGGTTGTTCCCTCAATGTTATTGTCTGCGCTTATAGCGAAAATGACCAAATTGTTTATAGCAGGGCACTTAAACAGTAGTACAGTTTCTCTTTGTCTGATATCATAAACTCAGGAGAACAATTTGCAACAAGAATCAGAGGCTACTTACGAGGAGTTACACCAACAAGCGGAAGCTCTAAGAGCAGATGCAGAGACAGCTTTTCTTAATAATGATTTACAAAAAGCTAAACAAAAAAGATCGGAAGCTGCAGAAAAAGAAGAGCATGCATTTGAACGCACTCCTACTGAAAATAAAAAGGCTAGAGGAACAATAGCGCTAAGCGCAGTAACTCTTTACTATCTTGGTAGGGATCGAGACAATACTCTTAGGTGCGGTCAAGATTATTTAAGAGACAAAAGTATAGATAAAAGAAGCAAAGAAATTATAGAGAGCCTGCTAGAAGAAGCGTGGGGTTGGGACCGGAATTAGGAGAGCCCGTTAAAAGATGCCACGATCTTTTTTTGAGGTAGAATTTCTGCCATTGTTTGATAGGCTTCGCGATTAACTGCCATACCAACATGTGAACTATGGATCCGATGAGAAACAACGTCTTCACGAACACAAGTTTCCCAATTAATAATTCCGTCAGAGCGGCTATACAGTGAATGAGTAGGCACAGCTACGCGTTCTCTTAGTTCATCTAAAAATTTGATTTCACTAATGCGAGCTTTTGAATAATTAAGTCCTTTTGCAATTCCTGCAATCTTGACTCCTGCCATCGTAAACGGGTGTACGTCGAACGGGTTGGCGATAGGTGAACCCAGCATAATTACTTTTTTAACCATCTCTGGATGCCGATGGGCAAATACGCTTGCCAACAGACCACCACGGCTTTGGCCAATAATAGTGATCTTCCCTCCACTATGGCGTTCAAGACATCCAACCTGTTTTTCGATGCCCTCCATCGTATATTCAGAATCAGCAACATTAAAGCTAATACCAGACATTTTAACTTTATAGCCACATCGTTCAAGCCACCCCTTGAGGGTCGCCAGAGTCCAATCTCCGGCCAAGAACCCCGGAATTAGCAGTATCGCCTGTCCGTTAGATTTAGGGGCGTCCACGCCCTTGTAGAGTGGAGAGCGCATAAGATCGAGATATTCAAATCCCAACCTGGCCTCCATATGAAGCGGAGGAGGAGGAAAAACGTGACCTATATTAAATAACGAAGGAACCCGAGTTAAAGGAATCATATCCCACCTCTGCGTTAGGCGCTATTATCATTAATTTATTATAGCTCTTCCTTCTGTCGCAAAGGGTAATTATTATGAAGTTCAGAGCTTCAAGTAGGTCAAAACCAGGTCACAAAATCTATAGTCCAAACGCTCTGGCAACCCAACTGGATAAGCTTAACTATTTCTTGCCGCTAAGGATTCGCTCTTTGATCCAGAAGTTAAATGTTGAAATCCTACTCGACCACCAGTTTTACTACTAGCCTTTTTATTTGGACGCCTGAAGGTCATTACAATCTTAAGAACCCCAGAATCGGCAATAACGTTTTGAAAAATCGGCTCCCATTTCTCTCCATACATTTCCGCTGTTCTAGAGGTCACTTTGCTTTCTTCCATATATAGAGTTTGATATTCAAATCGCGAACCGTCTTTATCTTCAGTTTCAACTACAGGAATGACACTCTTAGCTTCAGGAGATGACTCCTCCGTTTCTTCCTCAATCTCTTCGTTTTCTTCTTCAGACATTTCCTTACCTCTATTTCAAATATTAGAGAATTATGGCATACCAAGAGAGGTTTGGCAAGTTTTCTCTACAGTTCTTCCTCAAGGTTATTCTCAGTATCTCCACTTTGAAAACTTTGGGCTTGCCAGGTTGTTAGCACCCGATAGCGCAGAGCATCAAGCTCTTCCAGAATTGATTCTGTCATATTCTCTACGAATTCATTTAAAGCTTCGTTTTTATTTTCAGCTACAAATAACTCGTGAGCTTGTTTAGCAATAATCGCATCACCCTGAAGCCCCTTGAGCCTAAGCGATTTGATTTCTTCAATAAAGGGAAGTAAATCGTTTAATTCTCGAATAACCTCGTCTCCATCGAGCCAAAGGTTATCGTCCTCTAATAACTTCAAGTCTTCTTTGGATATCTCGTCAGAAAAGGGTGTTGAAAAATTTTCAGCCTCAGATTCTTCTTTGGCCTGCCGCCAAAAAGCTTGTTCCACAAGTTCGGGAGAAGTGGAATCAAATTCTGCCTGACGTTGAATCGGTTCATCACCAGCAATATCATCTGAAACTTCTTCAAAAATAAACGGTGGTAAATTTTCCATATCCTCCGCAACTTGCTGTGCAATAGATTTTTGATCTTTAGGACTTTTTATCCGACCTGGCGTCTCAGAAAATTTCGGAACAGGTTTAATTTTTTTTGATTGAGAGACTTGTTTGCGAAGCTGTTTGGCATCATCATCAACCGTTTTTTCTGAGACCTCGAACATCGAACGCTTTAATCGCATTCTTTTTTTAGTCTTTGTTTCTGTATTCTCCTGATTGTCAAAAGGGTCAGATTTCTTTTCTTTTTGACGAGTCTGCGTTTTAGCCTGTTGCCGTTTTCCGGTTTTGTTTTTTACCTGTGCATTTATAGCTTCTTTCATAAATGGCCCTAATTGGCTATCAGTAAAAGGACCATGCTTCTTTTCCAATCCCTCTACAAGATCTTGCGGGTCCTTAAGGACTGTTTTAGTTTTAGATGTCTTTTTGGTTCTAGGTTTATCCTGAGCCATAGATTATTTCCTTTGTTGATCCTAGGCCAAAGATAACACAAAATCCGTTCCAAAACAATTAATATTTTTGGGATTGGCAAGAAGGCGGTATTGGCATAAACTTATCGGGTGATCCAAAGAAACGCACACCATCTTTATTCTTTTCGTTTGCCACTTCGTCTTCTTATAAGCGTTTTTCCCGTTTTTGCATTAATATCTATTGGAATTGGAGTTGCGGGACTCTTTTTATCATCTTCCGTTTTGTTCTTGCTAATCTTTATATCTATTGTTGCCATACTCGCATTATTTCTCTTATGGAGTGGTGTCTACACCAATCCTATTTGGGATAAAAGGGTTTGGTCCTGGACAATAGAACAGTTAGAGCAAGGACTTCCGCTTGATAAAATTCTAGGCCCGCCTTTTCAACAGAAGATTCCAATTCCTCAAATAATAAATGAACCCATAATAGGTTTTCGTGTCTGGATAGCTCGGCAAGGCAATCTTTGCTCTACAACGCAGAGAATTTCTTGGGAACGAACCGGAGTTCAATTAGGAAGCTGCCTGCGAACATACCGCAACCACGTGCCAAATGAGATTCATCCCTTGTTCAATTGCACTTGTGGCCTTCATGCTTTTTATAATCTTGAAGAGGCTTTACTAAATGCACTATGGGCGATTCCCTCTAATCCTTCGCGGGTTGTCGTGGGAGCGATCATGGCTTGGGGACCAACCGTTTTGCATCGCAAAGGTTTTAGAGCAAGATACGGCAAAGTCATAGCTGTTATAGATTTATCGCAAATCTTCGAACCGGATCGTTTCCCTAAAATGAACCCTTCACTTTTTACGGGAATAAAAGCAATTCAAAGAATGCAAGATGAAGTTTTTTTAGATTATTCTCATCGATTAAATAATGTGGCACAAAACTATGGAGTTCCTATTTTGGATTTGAAATCTATCAAACTCTTTTGTCGTGAACAAGGTTTAGTCTTGCCGCAGAATATTTCTCATACAAGTTAATGTCTGATCAGTTTTCTTTCTATCCAAGTCAGGGTTTCGGGACTACGTGCTCTGCGCGAATATCTTCCAAAATATCGATTATACATTTGCTTTTTAAGTGATTGTAAAATTGTTTTCATCAACTTTTCTAAATTTCTAAAGGGGAAATAAAATAGCGCCGGTATTGCCATAAAGGCGATACAAATACTATAGAAACCTATTAGTTTGATTTTTATTTTCAAAGAAAACGGCTTCATAACTCTGATGGTCCCGAATTCTTCAGCATATAGGTTTAAAGATGCTGGTTCTAAGATAGGAATATCTAATTTCTGTGCCATTAAAGCGGTTCCTTCTGATTGCTTGTTTATACTACCAAGGGCGATAATTTGCTGAAATTCACTACGAAATCCTTTTTCGTGAACAATTACTTTACCCCAACCAATTACCGCGCCATAAATTAACTCATCCGTCCACTCGACACCTAAAAGTTTCCATAAAATGCGAATAATCCGGATTATAAAATCAAACTCCCCTATAGAATTAGTCGCAGCGTTTTGAGCCTGCTTCTGGGTAAAGAAAGCATATCCACCGCACATACATTTTTCTTCAGGTACTCGATGTCCCGCCGAACATTGAGCGTTCATTTTCGCGTTATTCCATAGGTGCCAGCTATTTAAACTATGTAATCCCTTCGAATCAAGCCTCCAAACTCTAAACCCTATGATTGGCATTTCAGACATTATTCTTTCTTTCTAAAAATCTCTGGAAAGATTCTCCAAATTCAGTAGAAAACTCAACTAGCCTGTTATCTTCCACCATCGAAATTTGAAGTTTATTGGCTAGAGTAGAGACTATTTCTCGATTTGTGTCGGAGGGGACAAGGGCAATGATTTTCATGTACTCAGATCGAAATCCTTTATCGTGTAAAATAACTTTTCCCCAACCAATTACTGCGCCACTAATATATTTGCTTGAAGCAAAATGCTCCCGAAGGCTGGAGTCAGCAAAAAAAGTTTCTTTTTTAGTTTTCATGGCGAACAGTTTTTTATGTCGCCTTTTCTTGGCTTTTTCTCTTAGTTTTATTTCGCTATCTGCTGCCATATGTTGAGCAGGCAAAGTTTCTCCAAAAGCATGTAGCCCACACTGACAATCAGTACAAGGAGAGTGTATAGAATCGCCATCGGTGTTAGCCCACATTGGAACCGGAGCTGTAAAAACATGTTCGGCGTGTTTAGTTCCAGAGCCCCAAGGTTCCCAATTGATACTTCTCAATATCATTTCCGTAGGATTCACTCTCCAGATACGATATCCAACAATAGGCATTCCTTCCATTTGCTCTTATACTAACTGTCCTTTCCAGCTTTGAGCAAACTCCTTTCCATAATATTCTATTTTAGAAATTGGAATAAGAGGAACATCATATAATTTTGCCATATTGAGTTCTTCTGGATTTGTGAAGTCTACCTGTCCCAGGGCTATAATTTGTTGAAATTCACTTCGAAATCCTTTTTTATGAATTACTATTTTGCCCCAAGCCATTACCGCACCAATCAGCCAATTCTTAGGAAACATATATGGATCAGCAGTTTCTTCAAGTTGTATACGTACTGCGTCCTCCAGTGAATGATAGGCATGAATACCACAATGGCAAGTTAATTCAGGCGGCCGGTAAGGAAGTGTTTGGTGTCGCTTTCTACTAAGGCATGTTGCCTGAAGAGTTTTATTTGTCCAGCTAAATTGTGGATAAGCAATTAGACTTTTAAGCCTTGAGTCGATCTTCCATCTACGAAATCCTAATAATGGCAACGAAGCAACATTCAATTCTTTTTCCATTTTATTTATCTGTCCATTCTGAAATTTCTACTCCAAATTCTCTTGCGTATGTTCCTAATGAATTTTCAGAAACACTTTCACAATTTAACTTTCTGGCAATTCGTTTTACAGAAGATTCATTTTCCGGACTATAGCCAAGCGCTAATATTTTTTGGAATTCAGTACGAAATCCGATTTCCTGTAAGATTGACCGACCCCAAGCTAATACCACTCCGCAGACCACAATAGAGCTTCCAAAGCGTTTGCTGTCCTCCCATTTTGGATAAATTCGTTTCCAGTTTGGAAAAAGTTCCATTTCCATTCCAAATTCAGCTTTATTTTTTTGAGCGTTTTCTAATGTCGAAAATGCATGTAGACCGCAACTACAGGATGGAGCAGGGATCAAAATAGGATCTGGAAAATGGTGAGCAACCATACGACAACGTGCTTTTTGGGCTTCTATTCCCCATTCCAAGTCGTAAGTGAAACTGTATAGTTTTTCTTTTTTAGTATCCGCCGCCCAAAAGCGATACCCGACTACTGTAGTATTCATAGTGAGATCTTGATCGGAATTATTTTAGTTATACGTTTCATTTTTCTTGTTGTTAGATTACTACGGATTTAGTAGAGAACGCAACGGTTTCGGAAGCCTCTTTCATGTTTTTATTATATTTTGATGCACAGATTAAGATCCTAATTGAAACAAAACCGTGTATAGAAAATCGCCCTTTACTTCCTGCTGCGAGCATAATGGAATTAGTTTTCAAATCTAAACAGGAGCCCATGACAAATGGAAATTGAGGTTTTCAAAACAATAGAAATCCCAGAAGAAGAGCCCTTCTTTTTGCCTCACGAAGAACCTTTTGCTCCTCAGAAAATAGAGATCCAAAAGGAAGTAGAAGTACCGGCATGACCCAGGCAATTATAAGCTATAGAGTCTGACAATTGACATCCTATTAAACCAAGATCGAATAAGCCAAAGAAAAAAGGCCCTTCAAAATAATTGAAGAGCCTTAAGTTCTATAGATTGATTATTTAAAAGGGGAGGTCCTCCGCGTCTTCGTCAACCGCTGCCGCAACTGGAACTGGAGCTGGAACAGGGGCTGCCGCAACCGGAGCCGCTGCAACACCATTAGTGTCACCACTCCCCTTGGGCTCCATGAACTGAACATCAGTCGCTACAATACTAGTACTGGAACGCTTCTGTCCTGTAGTCTGGTCGTCCCAAGAACGAGTTTCGATTCGACCTTCAAGATAGACCTGCGAACCTTTATGCAAATACTGTGCACACAGATCTGCAAGAACGCGAAGCCCTTGATTAAAAACGGTAACATTATGGAAATCGGTTATCTCCAGACGCTTTCCCTCGGCATCCTTGCCGCCATAACGATTAGTAGCAACCCCAAAAGTGGTAATCTTGCCACCATTCGAAGTTTCCTTTGTCTCCGGATCGCGTGTTAGACGACCACAAATAACTGCCTTGTTAATATTAAGTGCCATGCTTTTCTCCTTGCCAGCTCAACTCCCAGTGGAGCCTCTTTTTTGTTGTTTATATTATATCAGAAATCAAACGCATTGTCTCGTCGCATAGTTGTTTTTCAGAACCTTGAAACTACTTTCTATATCTCAAGCTCTAAATCATCCTGAATCCAATCTGAGAATTCTGTAGGGTCAACACAATAAGTTAAGCGACGAGTTTCATAATCAAACTGTCCCACCAAAACCAACTCTTCTCGTTTCGCTCTCATTTTAGCCACTGTAGGGTACTTGGTTGCAAGTCTCCCTGCCGCACAAGCAATTCGTTCCTTAAAGGTCTTTAGATTCATGGCACCGTACACGTTCCCTTCGTAATAAATCGTTACGTGTTCGTCTTCTTCATCTAGTCCAACAATTCCAGATCCTTGTTTAATTACGGCTTTAAGCGGACTATCTTCCGCCGGTACGTAAACTTCCATAATTCTATCCATTAGTTCTCCTCTTTTATTATCTCATTATATCACTTCTTAGTTTCGTAGACTGATATACTTCGTTGCGACATGAACGCTTATAATTTCGCCTTAAGTAGTTATCTATACAACACTAAGTTTAACAAAGCAGGCGGCCAGATTGTTGCCACAATAGAAGAACTTGGCGTAACTGGAAGAGGGCTAGACGAGACGGCAGCTCTCGGTTCACTGTGTGCCGAAATTGAACAATATGCTAAAACCTATTTTTTATATCCAGAAATTTATATTCCAGACTCTTGGCGTTCCGGACATCAACCCTGGTTAGAACGATTCATCAAAACCCCCAGGGAGTGGCGAGTTAGGATGCTGCAACTAGATTTTGAGAAACTCAAGAACAGTATTGCCATCGAAGATATTTTTTGGCCCGATAGAGAATCTTAATCGGTTTTTGATTTTTTGGCGAAATAAGGACTAGAATTCGTGTGTTCAATTGTACGACCTTTATCTGGACGTGAGCTAAATTTGGTATAATTTTATTGTAGAATAGATTGATAGAGGAGAATAAAATGAAAGATGTCTGGATGGTACTTGATACTGAGGATAGTTCGGTGAAGTTTGCTGAAACTTATAAGGAATACACCACGGCCGAACAAAGTTATGCAAAGCGAGTGGTTCTTAACGGTGGCGATAAAGAAGACGCATCAGATGATGAAGAGTTTGATTATAACTACAGCGGAACCGTCCGACTTATGGCTGTTGCACTAAAATAGCTGCTCGTTAGCTATCAGTCTAAAATATCGCGAGTTTTTTTAGAGTAGAACATATTTCCTAAACACTGATTCATTTCCTGAAGATGGTCTTTTAGATATGTTCGTTCGTGTTCTCTAAACCCAAGTTTATTCTTGACAAGACCATAATAACCTTCGTAATAAAACCGGGGGAGTTCCCTAACTAGTTTGCCATAATTAATATGCTCCCATTGGCGTGAACGCTGATTTTCCTCTTTCCAACATCTCCACAATCTTGCGTCAGAAAGCATTAAAATCCCTTCCAATTTAGCAGGGGATATTCTCTTCTGTTTTATCATCTCAATTCTATTTTCTGTTATCAGAATAGGAGTTGATGTCAAAGGTGTTGCTCCTCTATCCACTATTTTTTCTGCCGTTATCATTGGAAGCTTTTCATAAAGCTTTGTTTTGACAGCCAAGGATATTTTGTGCACAAAAGCAAAGGCCATTTCACCTCCGCTCCTTTCCATCCCAACCGTAATTCCGTTTTGGCAACAATCCGATTCATATCCTGATTCAGAAAAGTCCCAAAGGCTCAAACCTGCCAATCCTTTCCATCTTTTAGGCAAAGGAAATTGATACATATCTGCGTATTTAGAAAGCGGAAGCTTAGTGTTCTCTATATCAATATTTTTATTGAAGTCAAAAACAAATAGGTATCCCCTATCGCCATCGGTTGGCAACCACGCTGCGTGAGATTGTAACTCTGCAGGAGACGCCATTCTAAGAGTTAAAGTCGTAGCGTCCGGACCTTCTTTGTTGAAGTTTGATTTAACCTGGAAGATTTTTCCACAATTCTCTCCGTCACATTCTGTTTTTTTAGCGAACTCGGTAAATTCTTTCATCTGTTCTAAAGTCCCAAAGTATCGATCACTTTTTGTTGATAGGGTCCTTCGTCTATTCTTTGCAACAGATTAGTCATCGCTCTTTCTAATACTCTCGTACTACCTACACGCCGGAAACTTGCAGGTCTCACTATCTCCTCTATTTTAAGTCTGCGTTTAGTTTTAAGCTTATTTAGAGGAATTGGATGATCCAGATCAGAATTGGCATAATGTTCATCCCAAGAAATTATTTTCTGATTACTGTCATTACTTTCGCTATAACTCCATCCTTTCCATATGTCACTACCATTTATCAAAATCGCTTCCAATTTGGGTGTTTTCTTAGAAAAGTTCAGAATCTCCTCCGTAGTTGGCTCATTTCTGAATTTTTCTATAACGTCTTTAATCGCATAAAACCCAACCATATCGTTAGGTCGAAGTTTGTGAAAATTATTTACCCAAATAGCTTCTTCAAGGTGAGCGTCTTCAAAATGATGTATTGAAAGTCCTAACCTAATTCCACAACATTTACAGGGGGCCTTTAAAATTTTTAGCCGAATTTCGTCAGCGCCGTTCAACCATCCTTCTGTTAAATCAAGGCATAAAATTTCATATTCAATCTTGCTCTTAATGCCCGCGACCTTTCTTGTTTGTCGGATTCTTGTGGAAAGGGAAAATTCGTTTTTGTCCTCGTCTGAAAGTATACCCGGAACATAAACGAAAACCTTATTGTGAGTATTCGACATCCAAATAATAGGCGATTCATCTAAAAATGAGTCTTTTATACAATTATCCAAAAGCTTACCAGTTTTAGTTTTAGCCACTCCATCTTTCCATGTAAATTTCAACCAGGAATCTTCCATTACTTCTCCTCAGATATAGTCTTATTCTACCACTCTTTTCAGCTCAACCTGAAGACAAAGTTTTTTCAAAGCAAGTTTCGAGCCAACTCCCTTTCTGTTCGTCAAAATTGATATAATATAGGAGTCGCAACCGAGAGGAGAAAACAATGCTAGATCTAAAAGAAGTTTATATCATCACCACCCAATGGGACGATCCCAATCCTGAGAGTACTGAGGTTACTGTTTATAAAACATATCCTGGTGCCGTTGAGCATTATACGGAAATCGTAGAGCAATACGATGAGCCAAGCGGAGATCTAGTTCCCTCAAAAGAAGGAGCCTTTTGCTCTGATGAAAGCGGAAGGTATAACCAATCTCCCTGGATAGAGCTTAAAAAAGGTACTATGGCGAGTTAATTCTGCTATCGATAATACAATTGCGAGTCAATCTCGCTTAGCATCTATAAAGTGTATTATCATATAAACATGGAGACTTCAATACGACCTTTTACCGAAACCGATTTTCAAGAAACATATACTCTTCGCAACGCAATCCCTACAACAGAAAAAGCAAAAGTTGCCAACGATATTTCTTCTTTTATAGAAAGCGATTTTTCGATAAAGGAACTATCCAGTATGACCGCTAAAATCCTTCCTGCACTTCTACCAACGATACTGGCCGGTAAGACTTTTGACGCTCCTAAAAATTGGCGAGAAAATTTTCCAACCGACGAACATCGTCGCGATTTCCTGGAGTTATTTATGACGACACCGCCGCCACCTCCCTCTTACGATTTTGCCCGAGCCGCATGGGATGTTGTTATTGCCGTTCGCGGGCGAATTCAAAACGGTCCAATATTGAAAAAATATGGCGTCTCTGGAGTCATTTCTCCTCCAATAAAACCAGTTTCTCCATTCGAAGATATTGTTCCACAAGAGCCTCCTGAATTTGCACCTCCTCCGCAAACCTGGACCAGCCCCAAGCCCTTTGGCGGCTTTGATGAACCTACGCAAACAAATTCAGACGATCCTTTTCGCCCCCAACCAGATTCGGGAAATAATCCTTTCCAGAGGTAAACGTTCAAGATTGTTATTTGGCTAGCTCCACGGTATACTGTGCTACATGAAGGCTTTATTAATCGAAGAACAAATCGTAGATGGCCCTTTAGATTTTAGTCATGGATTTAGTCGTCCACTTCGTCGCATCCTCTTACCTTCTGGCATGTCGATAGCCGAAGACAGAGGCAGCATATACGCATTCTCTTTCAAAAGCCAACAAGCAGGAAAAGATTATGTCCTTTTGACGGAAGTTGAGGTTCCTGATGAACTAGAAGATTGGGCGCAAAATTATTGTGAGCTAAAAGAAAAAATGTATGAAATTATAATTCCCTTTCAGAAAACTACTCGCGAGAATTATTTAGATTTTTTAAACACTCAATATGCCTGGCAAAATCTGGGAGATCTAGAGAAACAAACTATAGGAGCAGTTCCCGAATTCGCATCTCGCCTCACTCCTAAAATCTCTGAGTTACCCACCAGAATAATAGAGGCATTATACAAATTCACCCAGGAAGAACATCTTTCAAGCGATTCGCTACGACTGGTCGCAACTTATGTAGAACAAATGCTCGCAAGCGAAAACGGAATACAAGATTCGTTATTCGAAGATGTTTTCATTACGCTAGTTCAAGAAAACTCCAACTCCAATATTATTCCATACCTTGGAACTAGGGGAGCAGAGTTATTAAAAGAGCGCTCTTCATCGCTATCGTCTCATGCCTCTTAAACCATTTTGGGTCATCACTAAAGAGTTGGATTATCTAAAAAGTATTGAAACACAACATCTAATTATCCAACGCAAATATCGTCGTCTTGCTCGAATAAAATTCGCTCTTGGAACAATTCTATATCTTCAAGGATTTGTTTTATTTTACAATTTTTTAATTAGAAATAATTTGCCCCTTATCTCTTCGAAACAAAGTTTTCTTTTTCTTACATTAAGCATCTCGTTGATAATTTTTACCTTAGTCATAACAAAGGGTCGTCCTTTTTCGTCTCCTCTACTAACCCTATGGGAACAAGCTACTCGTGAAATAGAAACTATTCCCACGCCTTTACTCGCCCCATTACAAAAAGCTTTAATCTCAGAAATCAGAAAGATTATTGCTGAAGATTTATCTAAACCCGAATCCCCTAGCCCTGTTTAGTACTCTGCTAAAAAGCTAAAAGTTGTTAGAAAGTTAGAGCCATTTCCTTTCGTACTTCCTGTCTCAAGGCTTCTCTGGCTTTTGTCAAAACTTTATTCATCGCATTTTCAAGAGAGTCATCAATATTTATCCCAGAAGCCGCTTTATGGCCGCCGCCCCCAAACTGATGAGCCAGTTCGCTACAATCAAAGCCTCTACTGCTACGAAGAGAAACCCTGGTTAAGTTTGGCGTTTTTTCTTCAAAGGAAATAACTAAATCTACGCTTTCGGTTCCCGATAGTTCTGAGATAATAGAATACGCATCCTCTGGTGTCGCTCCTGCTTTTTCTTTCATCTCAAGCGTCACGGACGTATAAAGCAGACGATCATCACATTCGAAAGTATCATTGATAGCCGCTAGTTGTTCTAACTTTTTTCGCGATTTAGATTTAGATCGAAAAATCTTATGAGCAATACCTGATGTATCAGCCCCCAAACCCTTTAGTTCACGAGCTACCGCAAACGTAACCTCTGTTGTATTAGAATATTGAAAACTACCCGTATCCGTAAGTATTCCGGTATAAAAGCAATCTGCGGCCTCCGCCGAGATCTCCCAACCCCATTCCTGTAAAAGAGCCGTCAAAATCTCAGAGGTTGAAGAAGCTTCGGGTACTACATAATTAACGTCTGCGAACAGCGTATTGTCGGGATGATGGTCAATATTCAATCGCAAAACCTCTTCACTAATGCCATTTAATGTTCCCGGAACCCTGGTTATATCTGCGGCGTCTACAACAATCACTAGCTCGGGTTCAAATTTTTCTGGTTGGTTAATCAGATCCGCACCAAGAAGATAAGTATAGAGAGACGGAACTGGAGGAGGGATTCTCACAGATACTTCTTTTCCTCTGGTAGCCAAAGCTTCCGCCAAGCCAAGGGCCGATCCCATGGCATCTCCATCTGCATTCATATGAGAAATAACAAGAATTTTCTGGGAGGAATTTACAAGATCTCTAATTTGCTCTTTGGATATCATAGTTCAATTATACAGCTTTTAAAAGCCCAAGACACTTGACGTCAGTTTAGGTTGATGTACTATAGCTATCAGCTTGAGAAATTTTAGAGATAAGCGCGATGGATCCTAACGACGACTTAATGCACGAGATCAGATTGCACCTTCGTTTAGCACGTGTCGTAGCGGCTCCAGACAATTGTCCAGAATGCGGTACGCGAAAAATACCTGTAGGATTTGCTCCCAATTCAAACGCTCCTCTACTGAGCCGAATTCGAGCACGTCAAAAGAATTGTTCTCGTTGTAATTTAGAAATTGTCTGGGGAAGTTCCTTAGGAGATCTAGTTTAATAAGGTTCTCCTAGTTTCCATTTCTCGCTCAATCGCCCAATATACCTAAAATACCTTTTTTATAAAACAAACTGGTGTGAATATCTTGAACCTTACGTAAATGCCCTAACATAGTCTGATCGGTGATTTCTGAGGGTTTTGGTTCTTTAGTAACGAGAAATTCTTCAAAAGCCATCGCGAATCTTACTTCTTTAGCAAATTCAGGCTCTTTTGGAGTCAAAATCTGAATTCCTCCCTGCCCTGAAATTAATGCTCCTTTTATTCTGTACCCTCCTCTGTGAGAGCTTAGTTTTCTGGAATTTTCTAACGCTTGCGGACTTAAAAATTCCATCATTTTCATTGCCTTCGTTCTTTCGTCTGGTTCCAGCTTATGCAAAGGGAGGATCCAGCTAACCGCTTCACCATTCTGTTGTCCCTTAAGCATTATACGGGCTGGAATTTGACAATCTTTACATCCACGATAAGAATAAAACGCACCTACAGGTCGACCAGTATACGAACGCATAAGTACATTCAAAGGTTTTTGGAAAGCATAAATTCCAGCAGGAACAGTTTTAGAAAACCCCTTGTCACCCTTTCCTTCTTTATGGTCATTAATAGTAGCATTCTCATATAAAAAGGCATAGCAAACATCACCTTTTTTAGGGACCCAAACGGACCATTCGGGCCCCAGGTTTTTCCATGCAAATTCATCCTGGTTTCGAATTTTGGAGGGATGAGACGGAATATAGTCTTCAGAATCAACTAGACATATGTCTTTCACTATTTTCCTCCTCTTTAATCATAACCGTTTTATTCATCCTAAAAGGTCTCGGGTCTTCTTTGAATAGCGCGATTCTCCAATAGCTTTTTCGAGTTGAGATGAGGAAAAAAGTTTGAGAGATAGGATACCAGCTTGTCCACTTTCTAAATCTTTAATCCATCCCGTAATTGGATCATATATTACGCTATCAATGTTTTTGGATTCCATTGGAATAAAGTCTGAGGTCCATCCTAAAGGTTGCAAAGTTTTGCGACTCCCCCAGAGAAAGTTTCGATTAAAATCTTTTTCCGGATTATGAAACCTAGGCTCGTCGGTAACCATTGTCCCCAACAAAGTAAGCTCCATTTTCAAATGTGACTTGTTGCCGTGGGACGAAAGTTCAAAAGCAGGTGCGTCAATTCTATCGTGAGTTACGTGTCCGGTTTTCAGGTCTTTTTTATTACCATCCCAAGAGATTTTTAAATAGCTGTCACATTGATCACAGTCATAATCTTCTCCTAGAATTTTAGGAAGTTTGGTTGGCAAAAAATTTGCGGTTTCTGCTGTCAATAAAATCTCTCTAGATTGAGAAGAGCCTGAAATTATTGAGGGAAGTTGCAAAAGTGCAATTCCTTGTTTCCAAGCCCGATTATAGGGAATCCAAAAAATTTTATGAGCAAAATGTTCAGGCAAAATTTTATACGCGGGAATAGAGCAAGAATATAATTCTCCAAATCCCTGCATCGGAGATCCGGCCAGTTTAGGAATTACCGGATAACTATCTTTTCCACTATATTTTTGTGCAACCTTACTTAAGCTTGCAGGTTGGGTTCCAAGCAGATCAAGATTGGTTCCTAGAAAAAAGGGTTCTCCGCTTCTTCTTCCCACAGAGTGCAGATGAGGCACAACACAAACGGCAATACCTTGCTCTAAAGCATATTGAACTGCTTCTCGCCTCTCATCTGCCCTAAATAGTTTAAGTTCAGTTTTCTGTTCGATGTTATTTATCCTCCACTCAGATGCTTAAATTATACCGTATCTCAAGAAGGCTTGTTCTCACCCCAAGGCCGACAATATGATATTAGGCCATTCACTACCGCGAAATGAAGTTTCAATTTCTGCGGCTAATTGATGCTCATAAAATTTTCTAGCAACTTTTTTCTCCTCTATACGAAAACGGTTTGTTTCTCCAATACAAGTACGATGCCAGCCCATCAACTCTTTTATATCAGTTTTATTTTTCCAATCGCGCGAAAGCATCTCCCAGCCACAAGCTTTATTTTCCATAGTTTTCCAAAGAACAGCCGTATCCCAACCGCCATCTTTTCTTGGAGTAACTAACGCACCATCTGGAATAAGAGGCTCCATTTCATAGTCGCTTCGTGAAGGTTCGAAATGATCGGGATCTGCTTGAAAGTACAAGGCTTTTAACTGAGGAATTCGAGCATATCTTCTTAAAATATAACCAGGAGAGAAAAAGACTTCTCTTTCAATTTGCGTAAAAACACCTGCACAGGCTAGATCCTCCGAATAGCCAATTGCTACCTTTTGAGGAAATTCTCCTTCTGGTAGTTTTGATTCAAAAACATAAGTTCCTTTTTCTGTAGTCCCTGTTAAAATTCCCCACACCGTATCCTGTTTTTCGCCATAAGGAAGCCAAATTGCATCTACCGCCTGCCAATCAGGAAGTCCTGCAAACGACGTTTTGTCGTAGGTAACCTGATTTTTAGAGTATAGACATAAGGGTGATTGTCCGGCATTAGCCGCCTTTCTCCAAGGAGAGAATTCTTTTATCCAACCAGCACCCGCATCATAAAACCCCATCATTCCAGTATAGGGGACAACATCTTCATATGAAACGAAATTCAGGAGATAAAGAGACCTTCTTCAGAAAAAGATTTGAGAGTATCAACAAAAATTTGCGCTTTAAAATGTTTACGCAAATCGTCTGATAATTGAGAGCTAAGCGACCGATCCTCTGGAATTACCGTTGAACGCAAAACCGTACGAGATCCTTTAACTAACACTGGCCCATCAATCATCTCATCTAGTTCCCACCGATCCAGAAATTCGTCTTTAGTCGAAACTCCATCGCCATCCAGATAAAAATCTCCACAACGAACCAAAACATGTTCGCTATTTCCTTCTTCATTTTCTAATACATATAACTGAGCATTTTCAGTTCCAAGCCAGTCCAAAACGGCTTCAGCTAAGATCCAACATCCACCAGCCACCCACGAGCCATAATCTTCAGGTAACAATGTCCAACCCTGTCCCGCCGTATACAAGTAGTTATGCAATCTCTTTCCGAGAATCAGTGGAGTCCACTCTTGCTTATTTTCCATTTCGCCCTTTTAGAAATTTTAGGATGCCTGATCCGTTCTTTTTCTTATTTTAGCATTTTTTAAGAACACAAAAGTGATTCAGTACAGAATATCCTCAACTCGTCTAGAATAACAAGACTCCAAAAGGATTTCCCGTACTATCCGATCTATGCGAGTGAATAGCGGTAAACGCAAAGTTGTTATTCTTTGAGGGTGAGAAATAATTTGATTCATCATATCGTCCGAACCGTCTAATTTATTTGGGCAATATATCCATTTTTGTGTTTCATTTAAATTTCCCAAAGCACAACCAAGAGTAGCATGATGAGAAAGAATTCCAGAGATCGTCATTGTCATCTCCGAAGTGGAAACCACAGAACTTAAGGGTGGAAGCGAAACTTCAGTTTGGAGTAGATGCCCAGGAATTAGAATTTGGCTGCCATCCTTATATTCAATTTTCACTCCGGTTTCAACCGGACAGCATTTGTTTCTAATCAAACAGTTATCTAAAGAATGCTCGGAAACAATAACTCCAGACACCGAAACAACTCCCACAAGAGAGGGTAACACTATTTGACTAACCGGAGTCCAGAAACCACATTCTGCTCTATCGTCAATCTTGCCCGAAAAGATATATGCCTGTTTTCTTTCTTTTTTAAAATTATTTTCAGGAATCCAAACAAAAAGATTATAATCCTCTCGCCAATGCTTATCGCTATATATTGGCAATTTTTCTTCTGCTCTTGGTTTCAAAACCAAGGTTCTCTCAAAATCACATTCGTTTTTTGACAAATCCGGTTTTACAATCATTGCTTTTTCTTTAGTTGCAGACAGAACAGAATGCTGAAATTTCAAAAGTTGAGATTCGAGAGGATAGAAATCCTCCAAACCTCCATGGCAATAACAAGCCATGTCTTTACAGTTTGTTTGGATCAGTAATGGGTTCCCTTCCCAAATCTCAAAATTTCCCTGCTCCATTTTACATGCACACTCATCACAAATATCTGCGCGATAAACTATTAGTCCTGCAAAAGGACTTATGGCTTTATCCAGGCTGATATAACCTTTGGGAAATTGTTCGCGCAATTGGCGAATGCCTCTAGCTTTAGCAAGATTTTTGTTTTCAGCCCAAACTACAACCTTATCGTTTATTTCATAGCTAGGCCCTGAACCGTCATCTAAAATTGCTTCTACGCATTCATACGTAGGAGTAGATACATACCAAGGCACTTCTTTCGGCTGCCCTTGATTCCGTTTCACTATTAAGTACCCACTATTAAATAATTGCTTTCAGGTACTCAATTATACCAAAAATTAAGCAGGACCGTCTCAGCGAATAACAGCTTCTAGCACCTGAACTTTGTTCTCGAAGATTTTCTCAAACTTTTCTACGTCAGTTTCAGGATCTTTTTCTACTTCCTCAAGAGTATTTTGAAAAGCCAGTGTATGAATCAGAACCTCGGTCGCTTCAGCTTCTTTTAGCTCAGCTCTGTCTTGCAATTTTGTAAAGGATCGTTTTCCAGCCATTTTATTGCTCCAATAGATTGATTATACTCCACCTTGTGAAAAAGTGTTACCCTGTTGAAATGGAGATGCGTCCTAACTTTTAGTTCAGGCCATCTCTCTTTTTTATGAAATTAGCAACCTTGTTATCCTTTTCTATATGCTGTATCATAGCAACATGCCTAAAATTTTAGATCCTAACCACTGGTCCGTAATTTTTGATATAGAAGATTCGCATCTGTTTATTCAGGATCTACTCGAAGAAATAGCCCAACTTGACAAAGCCGACTTAACAGCTTTAAAACAAACAATCTCAGATTGGAAAGCTACCGCAGAAGTTCTGGAGCACGTAGGTGGCTACGAAGAATGGGAATCATTGCACGGAAAGAATCCGAAAGATTTTATTGAAGTTTTCAGACCAGAATAACTTTTCCATCTTCTATCGGAAGTTATGATTTGAGATAGCAGATGAAACGATAGCCAAATTAGTGGAAATGCAAATTCAATCGGACTGAAATTATACCAACGATATTTTTGCCAAAATTTGACCAGCTTCTGTTGTTGAGATTTATAAATTATTGCAAGTGACAGTATTGGAAATAATACTTCAAAGATACTCATTTCTTGGTCTTATGAGGAAAGCTAGATATGGACGATGCTCCCAGAACCATTGCGGCTTTTGCAATATCCTTTCCGCTACTAAAGCCAAAATTGGCTTTTCCAATCCTAAATCTGATATATAGATCTCCCTGATATTTGATGCAGTTGAGTTCAAGATTACTGGCCATATAGCTCTTGATTTTGGTTAAGTACCTTATGCCAAGGAACACAAGTGTCAATAAGCTAAACAGCATTCCAACAAACGAGAGTATATCTATCATTTCTATAAAATCCTTCAGTTATCTACAATCTGGTCTGATGAAGCGGGCCATCTCTTTCAAGTATATCAATAAGTTCTAAAAGTCCTTGAGTATCTATGGCGGCTCCTTTTATTCTTCTGCGTCTGGGAAACAACATTTTAAGACTAATACTGTTTCCATATTCTCTAGCTATTCGATAATAAGCTAAAGTCTTAACTACGTAATCATATATCCAGACAAGGTGTTGCCAATAATTCGATAAAATCTTCCACCACACAAAGCTCAGAGTGGCTATAGTGAAAATCAGTCCTGCCAACGATATTGCATCAAGCAACTTATTTCTGCCTTTTCTTTCTAATCATATTTAAAATCCCACTAATTATTTTTTGCAATTATCACCCCTTTTTCAGGCAAATATCGACGATAATATTTTCTTCCATAAATGTCCTCTCTCCATATCACCAATACTTTAGTTCTCATATAATAGGGAAGAAACATCTTCCCCAAAGCTTTTAGCCCGAGCGCCTTATATACTCTATAGCGAAGAGAAAGAAAACTTCTCAAGAAATGTCTCCAAATCACATACCAAACGGTCGTTAGAGAAAACGTCATTCCTATAAGATCAACCAACCTTAACATCCGCTCAGTCTAGCAAATTTGCTCTTTGAAAACAACCAGTATATCGTCAAGTCAGTCGGAAAAGACGAGCTAAACAACCGATTATAGCAGTCGCGAATACCACGTATTACATTGGGTAGATCAAGTCTAAACCAATCCCCAAATTACTTTCTTTAGATACTATTTTTTTAGCAACAACCGAAACCATCAAAAGTGAAGAAAGTGCAATGATTGTTGAAAGAACAATACCAGAATCTTGAATCTGTTTATCCCTTATTTCTAGATCTCTGCCACTCTTCAACCTGTTCATCACTAGCTACGTCACAGTTTGAAGTCCAGATTAAATAGCGTTCGTCATTATCATCGATCTCCTCCATTTCTCCTGAGTATTCCGGAGAATTAGGGAGACGGATTGGGATAAGCATTTTGCCTTGAGGGAGGAGTATTGCTTTCATTGTTGGCCTTCACTTACTAACTTGCAAAACTATTATCGATCAATTTAAGGAATTTGGCAAGCGAGCATGTTGGCAGAATATCATATTTGCCAACATAGGAGAATGAAATTCAGTTCAAACTCTGATAGTTTTGAGCTATAGCCGTTTGCAATTCCTCATTAACTGTTCGCAACTCTTTATCGGTAATCTCCAGGTGTGCGTGTTCTTTCTCTAACTCAGATGTTGCTTCTTTCAAGCTGTTTGTAGGCCAAAACCAACCCATCCAACGTAAGAAACGTCAATTTCTGGTCAGGACTATTTCGTCGCGTCGAAGTTGAACTGCGTTTAATTCTAATTGTTTTATATTTGCACGGACTTGTTCCAGAAATGAATTTACGTAGTGTGGGCCCAGAGAAACAATTTCTGGTGTTTTCCATTTTTGGTCAATTTTCATTTATTTTCCCATGTCTGTAATTTATCATATATATCCATTAATATCCCTGGGATGATAACAACTCGTAAGATAGATGTCTACTGAAACTGATATAAAGGAGCCCGGTATTTGCCTTGCTCTTCAAATTTTCGTATGTTTATCATTTTGGGAGTTTGCTGGATAACAAATTGCTCCACTTTATTTTTTCGTCCTAAACATGTGGCCACCAAGAAAGTAATCCATCCAAGTAGAGAAGATAGCATTACGTGCACAAAGGAACTGTGAATAAATTTGTCTTGATACTCACATAGACGTTTATATTGTTTTGGATTTATACCTCTTGGTTTTTCATAAGTTTTGATTTTCGTTGGTTGAGTAGACGAGATAAGAATTAGATTTCGAACTCTCAAGTCTTTAGCGTATCGAATGTTTCCTTCTATCAGTTCTAAAAGGTCGGTAACATCTTTCTGGAGAGGCAATTTTTGTTCTCGAATATCGTCTTTAATATTGTCTCTTAGTTCCCAAAGTTTATAGCGATAAATACTGTCTTGACACCAGGGAATTACCAGCCAAAAAGCCAACCAACTTCCGATAGCTAAAAGGCTCATAACAATAATATCCAATAGAAGCAATGCCATTTCCTTATTATGCCAGAAATAAAATTTGCTGCCAACGTCAAATAAGAATTTTATTCCTATGTAGCCATAAAATGGTATTATTGTTTTGAAACAAAGATTATCAGAGAAGGAAATAAGTAAATGGCTCACGTTGCTTCTCAAACTAAAGAACATGTTTGTACTCTGGACTGAACTTACGCACAAGGGGGATTTTTGGTTCCCCTTGTGGTAAATTGGTTTTATGAAAATTAAAACTTATATAGA
>OCZT010001779.1_pt1 | contig 22355 bp, 27 predicted proteins | sample 1539031 | NCBI WGS metagenome assembly OCZT01 (sample SAMEA3539308, study PRJEB22396) | soil metagenome | biome: tundra; feature: field; material: soil | place: USA | collected 2010-05 | depth 0.15 m | reverse complement strand
CTAATAGACATCAGCGAACAGCTAACCACAAGATGTTGGGGGGTATATAAATAAGGCAAAAAAAGACGACGGTGAAAACGTGAAAAAGTGAAAGAGTGAAAAAGTAAGACCAAAGACCAAAGGTCAAAGATCAACGACCAATGATCTATTCGCATGATTTGCGTTCATTCGCGGGCAAAGTCTCAGAGAACCACCCCGTCTGTCCCGACAAAAGGCATCGGGACATCCACCCCTCCTTCGTAAGGAGGGGAGCTAAAAACGGGACTCCAAACAAAGGACACGAAAATATGGAAATAGATGGCCGGATATTCATGATCAAAAATTGTCTAACGGAACACCCTGAGCAATTGTGGACGGTTGAGGAAATGGCCATTGCTGTTGGTCTGTCGGCACCACATTTTCAAAGGCTGTTCAAACATCATGCCGGCATGCCGCCGAAAACATATCTCCAGGACATTCGGCTTGAAAAAGCAAAGGAGCTGCTCCGGGCAACTTTCCTTCGGGTTAAGGAGATCGGCGTCAAAACCGGCCTGACAAACGAAAGCCATTTCACCCGCGAGTTCAAGAAAAGATTTGGCATGACCCCCTCGGAATACCGTCGGCATTGCTGGAAGGTGGATCAATCTAATCGAGGCGGGAATGATGATCATATTAGTCAAGAGATATCGGTTTCCGGTCAGGAATAATCGTTGCGTAAGCCGCGCTAAACCGTGAGAATAAAGCTTTTAGGCATCAGGCCTCGTAGGAAAGTAAGAAGTGAAAAAGTGAAAAGGTGAAAAGGTGAAAAAGGGCGAAGGTGAAAAAGTGAAAAAGTAAGACCATACGGCCCTAAGACCAAAGATCAAAAATCAAAGATCAAAGACCTAAGAGCTTCCCACGAAAGACGCGAATTACACGAAGTGGATCCGTTCATGTGATTCGCGTCTGTTTGTTTTGAGTGATAGTCGTTCGTTGATCGTGGTTCGTTGTAAGAGGTGGGTGAGATCGCGATAGCGTGACCTCAAGCGCATGCGTCCCGTTTGCATGAGCCGCCACGCATTTCGCGGCGAAGGGACCGAAACCACCGCATATCGCAAGCTGACGTAGTCAGTCAGTCAGTCGGCAAATGAAGGATGGCCAACCGCTGAAGGCGCACAGCCATTCGTCAACCAGATGAACATCTCATTCTTCCTTATATCAAATATAAGAAAATTGCTTGACAAGATTAAGAAATAGGGACGGAGACAGTTACATTGAAGCTGACTGGGGAGCGCCGGAATGGTCCGCAGGTTTGGATGACCTCTGCCAACCATATGAGGTCCCCGTCTCCGCATATTCGGATTGGTTTATTGCACCACTTACAGTAAGTATCACGAGTCCAAACGTGACAGGAAATATACAAGGTACAACTCAGAAGGCAATGTTAGGAGCGACTATCCCACTCAATGCGGTAGTGTCGCCTACAGGCGGTGCATATCAATGGAAGCTAGATAATACCGTAGTTGGAGGAAATACGAGCAGCCTGAATCAGACCATCAATTCCTTGGGCAGCCATACCATCAGTGTGACATATACGAAATTGCAGGCGTTAAAGGTCGCAACGGTCACGATAAATGTTGTCGTCCCCGAATTCGACGTAACTTCCACCAGCAGTAGTTTCTCCGGACAAGAGTCTAGTCCCTTTGTAACGCCTGGCTCGAACTGTATTAATCTAATTGATATAAACTATTATCTGACTTTATCCTGCCCCTATCTGAATGTGGAGTATGGCAGCGGAATCGATGTGGCGGTTTTTCTGAAGGACTATGGAAGCATTATATCGAATAAAGACGAAAGCAGGATTAAGATGCTTCAGATTGTTAACACGTCGATTACAAAAGTAGATTCATCAACCGGAGCATGTCAGATATTAACTAGACGTGGAACCCAGGACAATCCATGGATGTTGGATGCCTCAGATCCCTACGGTTATCCAGCTCATCCTGCGGTCGGGGACATTCTGATTTCTTCCGGTCCAAATATTAAGACCAATGATAATCCGAATTTACTGCTCAATAATGGATTTAATTGGACCCTAGATGATAAATTTGAAATGTATCTGGTCTATTTCACGGGAACGGTTACGCAACCTCAGAATCAAAAGGCTATCGGGGTGTTGACTTGGACCTGGGGCGGAAGCACGCGGTATGTTAGTGGCAGCCAACCGCCGCATGTAGCGGTTTCCGGCACCCTTCTTCCGTCTGACGCAGTCACCGTTTATGGAACAAAGATTACGGCAACAAATCAAGGTACCGGTATTCGAACTTATGATAGCTCGACTGTTCAGTCCTTTGTGAGTAATTCATCAAATTGGAGGACTTGCCCGCAGTAGAGGACATTAATTGAGGTTTTTATGACAAGAAAGATATTAATTCCGCTGATCATGTTTTTCGTACTACCATACTCCTTGAATGCGCAGGTGAAAAACGCCAAGCTAATCGTCAATGAAGATTCCAAAATAGTATCAGGTGCAGAAAAACCAAATGGGCTTTCCCTGAAACTGGAACTATTTACTGACGATGCCGGTAAATCACAGAAGGTCAGTTTTTGCATTTCAGATAGTATATACGTGGGCGTTACAGCTTATTTCCAAGGATCGCGGAGTGTTAACTTTGCTTCAAAAGATCCAATGATAAGGTTCCATCCGATAATACTTGCGAATGGGGAATCGTACGCGTTTTCGCCGGAAGCAAAACAAAAGATCAAAGATGCCGTTAAGATAAATAAAGAGTCAATTTGGTACAGCGGTCCTACTATACGTATTCCGCCGAACGAAGGATATAAACTGGCTACCCTAAACGTTAGCGATTGGTATGGACGACTTCCAGTTGGCGTCTACCAGCTCAGTATAGAGTTCGATTTAGATGGACAAATTACAAAAAGTGACACGGTTGCATTCGAGATTGCCACATGCGATGTCCGCTTTGACTAATCTGCGGTGGTTCATTGTGGATCAGTCCATCTGGCGTAGCCAGAATTCCCGTTCCCATCGAATACTTTCTATATAAAAAGAGGCTGCTTGGAAAGGCGGCCCTTGTTTGGCACAGAGATTTGTACGATGGAAACGATTTCACGAAATCGGATCCGCTCACGTGATTCGAGTCTGTTTGTGCCGCGTGATCGTTGTTCGTTGATCGTGGTTCGTTGTAATAACCGATTGTTTTATCAAGATCGAGCTCCGTTAGGAGCGGTCTGTTTGTAGAACGAAATCGTCATACCTGTTTTCACCTCCGCTAGGAGCGCGTCCTGGTGCGTTACAGGCCGCCCCGACGGGGCTTCGTTGTTCGCGTGCCTGATTGAACTACAAACAGTGCGTTCCTACGGAACTAGAGAAGAAAGCTCACAGCGGCGAAAAGGGTAAGGGACGAAAGTGAAAAAGGACGAAAGTGAAAAAGTGAAAGAGTGAAAGCGTGAAAGCGTGAAAAAGGAGATCCACCCCGTCAGCCCCGACAAAAGACGCCGGGACCTAAGACCTCAGACCTAAGACCTAACCCGAAACGACTTCCCACGAAAGACGCGAATTACACGAAGTGGATCCGTTCATGTGATTCGCGTCTGTTTGTTTCGAGTGATCGTTTGTTCGTTGATCGTGGATCGTTGTAAGACGTGGGTGAGATCGCGGCAGCGTGATTGGAGCTTGATAAGTCCCGCTTGCATTCGTCGTCCGTCGTTCAAGTGTCCTCTCTCTACTATTACTTCATCGTCCGGATATAAGCGACCAATGCTTCGATATCACTGGTGCTCAAACTCTTGACATACGCGGGCATATTCCGTTTGCCGTCCCCTATTATTGCGGTCAAGGCCAAGTCCGTCATTTTCTGAACTTTAGCGGAACGAAGATCCCTCAGGTGCATACTCTTCCCCGCCGGGGTGCGGCCGCTCCCGTTGGCGGCGTGACACCCCGCACACTTCGCCTTGTAGATCGCCGCCCCGTCTTGCAGCCCGGCGCCGCCTCCGGCGGTTAGATGAGAGAATGTCTTCAACGGGTAAAGCACATCCGAACGAGAATGCGGATACGTATAGGAAATACCCGCAACGATTGTGATAGCAACCGCAAGAGCTAGAAGTTTTATCAAATTCATCAGCTTACTCCTTAAAGGAAATGGTTAGGAGCAGATACGCGATTACCGGCCCGCGAACGTGAGTAGCCGCCCGGCGGCCAAACACCAAGAAGCGCTTCGGGTTATCAATCTCATGACCCGAGAGCATCTCACTACTTATTAACGTTAACCCCGTTGATAATACGCTCGGCTGAGGGTATTATCAACGGCATTCCTTGAAACTCTTGATGGAAACGCCAAAACCAAAATTACTCGACCAAGTCCGAAATCCGATGCGGTTGAGGCATATGAGTCACAAGACGGAGCGCGCTTATTTGGGGTATATACGTGATTATATTCTGTTCCACAATAAACGACATCCACGTGACATGGATGTAGACGAGATTCGTGATTACTTGACACATCTCGCCATTGATAAAAGTGTGGCCGCGTCAACACAAATCGTTGCATTTAATGCTCTTCTCTCTATGTGCTGACGTCCAGATCTGCCTCTTCCTTTGCGTTGATCAATGAATCAATGGTGACATTGGTGTTGATGTCACTGTTGGCCTCTCGGCACCGCATTTTCAAAGGCTGTTCAAACATCATGCCGGCATACCGCCGAAAACATATCTCCAGGACATCCGGCTTGAAAAAGCCAGGGAGCTACTCCGGGTAACCTTTCTGCGAGTCAAGGAGATCGGTGTTAAGACCGGCTTGACGAATAAAAGTCATTTCACGCGCGAGTTCAAGAAACGATTTGGCATGACTCCCTCGGAATATCGCAGGCATTGCTGGAAAGTCGATCAATCCCATCGAGGTGGAAATGATGATCATATTAGTCAAGAAATATCGGTTTCTGGTCAGGAATAATCGTTGCGTAAGCCGCGCTAAACCCTGAGAATAAAGCTTTTAGGCATCATGCCTCTCAGAACTCCCGATTCTATGAAGACGAAAGCGGTGAAAAAGGACGAAAGGGAAAATGTGAAAAGGTGAAAAAGTGAAAAAGTAAGACCATACGGCCCTAAGACCAAAGACCAAAGATCAAAGATCAAAAATCAAAGATCAAAGACCTAAGAGCTTCCCACGAAAGACGCGAATTACACGAAGTGGATCCGTTCATGTGATTCGCGTCTGTTTGTTTCGAGTGATCGTGGTTCGTTGATCGTAGTTCGTTGTCGGAGGTCGGTGCGATCGCAATAGCGTGACCTCAAGAGCATGCGCCCCGTTTGCTTGAGCCGCACACGCATTTCGCGGCGAAGAGACGGTTAACCACTAATTCCACGAAAGAGACGAAAAACGCGAATAGGATCCATTCGCGTCTGTTTTGCGTGATCGTTGATCGAAGTTCTTTGTTCGGAGCCATTGTAGATGGCGACGGCATGTAGCCTCGTGCGTGAGCACGGGGCTGGCGATCAAACGATAAACGGAGATATCGTAGATTGCGACAGATCCAGACCTCACCCATTTAGGTCTTTCGACGGAGCCTCTTATACACCTGTTTTCGGTCGTCGACCATTACAATCCTGACTTCCTTCGCTGCGTCATCGATCTCATAGATGATCCGATGGTTCCCTACACGAAGTTTGTACGCATCCAGCGCGGTTAGTTTTTCCGCACCAAGGAGTCTGGGATTCTGTTCGAGTTCGCGGAGGTGTTGAATAACACGATCGTGAATTGTTAATGGTAGGCCACCAAGCTCTTTAACGGCAGACTTGGTTAGGATGACCACATAAGGCATTATTTTTTCTTCGCCCGGCGGGAAAGATAGTCATCAAGCGAGATGGTAGGCTCGTTTTTTCGCTTTTCGATAACGGCCGCGAATCGCAGGTCTTCGGCAAGTCTTTTGTCCTTCATCAATTTTGCAATAAAGGCTTCACGCTCCTCGGGCTTCATCGCCTGAAACGCTGTCCAAAATACTTCCGCAGTTGCCTGTGACTGAGTCATAACGAATTGGATTATATCATGTCGAATTCGAGCGACGCCTGAATGGCGTCAGGTTCGACGGACCTGCTTATGAATTTATCTGTAAGGCGTTTCGGACGGAAAACAAGATAGTCTAGGGCGTGCCATTCGCTCTAACCACGGTTACAGTCACAACGGTTAGGCATATGGCGGCATCCAAAAATGGTTCCGGGGTTTATTCCATAACCGGTACCACTAAGACCCCATGAGGCTAGAATGAATCGATACATCAGAGCAGCAGTTTTACTGTTTTCAGGTATTTTTGTCTTCACGACACTGGGCGTAATCTTTATTGCAGGCCAGAAACCTGCAATCGTTCCTACGGATGCTCCGGAGAAGTTTACTTGTACCGAGAACGATGGGTTGCAGTATTGTGTGTCGATCACGAGCTTTAGAGATAAGGAAAACGCTCTGCGCATTGTTATGCTAAACAAAGTTAAGAATCTACGGGAAAATCCCGTAACAATTTCTCTTGTTGGAGGTTTTTACAACTCTTACGCAATTAAAATAATTGATTCAAACGGAAATCATGTACGTACCCGTCGGGAAATCGACGAGGAGGACTCCGCCAAGACGGGAACGGTGAAGACTGAGATATCTAGTACACGCGATAATGATGAGCGTACTCTCAGTTTTGGCGAGGAATTCACAAGTGAATTTAGTCTAGCCGATTTCTACCCGTTACGATCGGGAGATAAATATTTCGTACAGATAACGCGTAAGATTGTTTTCCCTTACACCAAGCGCAGCCTAGAACTTTCGATTCCCCAATTGCCTATTAGCATTCCGTAACCCACAAAAGACGCGAACTACACGAATCGGATCCGTTCGTGTGGTTCGCGTTTTGTTTGTGTCGAGTGATCGTTGTTCGTTGATCGTAGTTCGTTGGAAAAACAAATTGTTTCATCAAGCTCGAGCTCCATTAGGAGCGGCCTGTTTGTAGAACGAAATCGTCATCCCTGTTTTCAGCTCCGCTAAGAGCGCGTCGGTTTCGTTACAGGCCGCCCCGACGGGGCTTCGTTGTTCGCGTGCCTGATTGAACTACAAACAGTGCGTTCCTACGGAACTAAAGAGATACAAAATACCCGGACCCTTGTAAGATAGAAAGATCCGAACTGGAGTCTCGTTAATCCTTAGATGAGAACGGAAGACGCTATGAGTGTATTTAGGCTCTTGATAATACTGTTGTTGGCTTACCTTTCTGTATTTGGTCAAGCTGGCCAAAACGATCCTAACGTAAAGGAACTCGCAGACAAGATAAAAACACGAAGCACGCACGAGTCTATGGAGGCGATTCTTGCTGCGGGAAGATCGGGGAATAAGAATTTCATTCCTTTTTTGCAGACAATCGCCGAACCCGAGGAAGTAAGCTATGCATTTAAGACCATACCGTCGTATGCCCAAGTAGCTCTCGCGATGCTTGGTGAGAAAGGATACCTTTGGCTAATACTTCAGGAGGTGGATAGCGAAGATATCTTCTTGCAAAATACTGGCATTGAAAAGCTTTCCCTCGTAGGGGGTCCCACAGCTTTCAAGACATTTTTTCGGTTGCTCGACGAAGTGCAATTGCGGAGGGAGAAGGCTTCGGCCGAAGACCTAGAATATGCTCGAATTCATGGATTCACACTCCGCACGGGTGACGAGATCTTAGAACCAAGAAGCATCCTGGCAATGAGAAAACTCTCCACCATGGTAATTGATCCTCCGGTCTCTCCGGCTGCCAGCCCAACGCTTGACGATATTAAGATCTGGAAAGAATGGTTTATCCAACACCAAGATCTTATACGGTGATGCTGCGGGGCTGGTCCTCGGTCGGACAGCCAGCGGACGAGTTCTGGCGGCAATTGAGCATCGACGATGAAATTCACGATGCGATCATGACCACTGCGTAATCAATTTGGGCAGCTGCGTATTCGAGCGACGCTCGAATATCGTCAGGTTCGAGATAGGGATAATCAGCGAGGATCTCAGTCTCAGTCGCACCGCCGGCAAGCATGTCAAGAATATCCTTGACACGAATACGCATGCCACGAATGCATGGACGGCCGCCGCACTGACGTGGATTAGATGTGATCCGATCTTGAAGCTTGGTACTCATCGGTACCGATTCTAGCAGAAGTGAAACAGGGAAAGAGCGAATAAGAGAAAGAGCGGAAATGTGGGTAGTGTCCTAAAGTAGTGGTGCTAACGTTTCATAAACTTTGAATATACGAAATTGAGAGCCAGTCCAAGCAAGACACTGCATATTACAGCAATCACGACATCGGCAAATGCCTCAACCCCAAAAAACTCAGGGGTTGATCTGGGAGAGTCTGACGCCGCTAAACGAAAGGCGAAGGGAACCCCTTGCGCATCAAAAACACGAAGTGATTTGTATTCAATTGTGCGCGTAATCTGAAAGACGCAAGATGCTCGATAACTGACAGCGTTCAACAGTGCGAACAAGCAAAGACCTGCTAAGAAACCAACCTTAAAAGCTGTAGACCGCAACAGTGTTTTCATAGGGGAGCGTGATCGTATTCGTGAGGTTCGCCGCCATTGCGGGTGAAGGACACTATCGAAATGTGAAGGAGTTGCGATTTTGTTCGCCAGTCATTTCAAGTCACATAGGGATGATAAAGGATCCGGGAATGTCTTCGTCCAGTGTCGCAAGGATCGCTCCGTTGGCCTTCGCGAGCTGCGCCAAATGGCCGTCGGTGGTCTGTTTTGAGGTCTTGACCCAGGCCGGCAGATGAGAGACGTCATGGTCGTCGGCGATGAATTCGAAATTGAGGCCCTTAAACCGTTTTAGATTCGTGAGTAAAGCTCGGGCTTGCTCAACGTCGATATTGTAGACCGAAGTCTGCGAAAGCACCCGGACAAATCCTAACTCTGTGATCGACGATGTTCCGAATTCCGGAATACCGGTTTGGCCAAGCGACGCCGCCCAGGTTGCAACCCGCCGGTGAAACTGATGTCCTGTGTGACCAAATGCGATGAGGGCATTAACGTCCAGGAGATATCTCATGGGAAGTCAGAGAGCATTTCGCGAACCATTTCGCTCGTCAAGATCGGAGCATCTTTTCCACAGTCAAGAACAGGAAAACCGGTGATCGGGTCTTTGATAATACGAGCCTTTGGGGGAGCCTTTCGTTTGGGCGTTAAGACGATATTCCCGTTTTTGACATCGGCGTTGAGCCGGTCACCGGCTTTTATGCCGAGTTTGCGCCGTATGGAACCGGGCAAGACGATCTGACCATTGTCCGAGACTTTTGTTTGCATTACCGATTCCCTGTTCCTATGAGATTGGATTTTATCACACAACTCAAATACATTTACGCCATGACCTGGTTTGAGACACTTACCGGCTGCCGGGAAGAGTCGGCCGAATATGTTCGAAGGCATTTGTCGGTCGAGGGCGGCATTCTTCGCTCGGACGCGAATGGACACGAATTCATCTGCGGCGAACTCGAGATACCTAACCTTGCCGAGCTGCGCCGCCGTGTGTCGTTGGCCGCGACCATCTCTCCCGCCCGGCTAATGTCGGTCAGCGATCTTATTGCCTTTGCCCGCGACCTGCACGCCGACCAATCAAACGCCGGTGCCGTGTTTCAAGTGGCCTCGCAATTTAACCTGCTCGAAATGGCATCGCCGAGGGCCACGCCGAATGACGGTGTCGGCATATATGAACATGATCACACCCAGGGGCCCGAATGTGCGATCGCCGCCGGTGCGGGGACCATCTATCGAAACTACTTTGTGCCGTTGAATGGGCGGACCGGTCAAACGGCGAGAAACCAGATCGATTGCCTGGCGGAGTTTGGCGAGGCGATGGGGAACTCCGGCGGGCGGCTTTGGAAAATGAGGAATGGCTATGCCTGGCCGACGAAGAAAGCCCTCACCGAGATCACCGATCAACTTGGGTCGCTTGACGAAGCGGAAACGGACGCCTTGCGAGCAAAGCTCCGGGTCGGGCTCCAGTGGGACACACAGGTCACTATCTCTAACTCCGCCCATACCGTAACCCAGGTCTTCTGCTCGGCATTGCCCATAAGTTATGTCGGCCACGACCCCGCTCTTTGGAAGGCGTTCGCCACGCTCATTCTGGAAGCCGCGTACGAGGCGACATTCTGCACCGCCATCCTCAACGCCGCACGCACAGGCAATAACCGCCTCTACCTGACACGCGTCGGCGGCGGTGCCTTTGGCAACGACCCCGAATGGATCGATCAGGCGGTCGCCCGCGCTGAAGAGCTATATAGCGGTTATCGCCTCGATGTCGTCCACGTCATGCGGCCGGAGACGGGTTGAAAGGGTAAAAGTCCTCATTCGCTTGATTCGTGTTTATTCGCGGGCAAAGGTCTTAGAGAACCACCCCGTCAGTCCCGACTGCCCCCCTCCTTCGTAAGGAGGGGAGCTTTTGGCGGCAGACGCTCCTGAACTTGATCGATCGAATTGAAGTATTATGTAAAACGAGGCGCCCGGGGTCAACTCAACAGTTTGGTAGCCACCGCACAACTCAAAGGGAGAGTGATATGAAGATAAACATTGGTCTGATCCGTATTTCCGTAATATGCACTTGGATCATCCTGCTGCTCGCTTCGTCTGGCACCTACGCTCAAACCACGGAGGGCCTGCAATGGGGGCAGCCAAGTGATGGCATCCAAATGTCTCTCTCTTTGATCGACTCAAATGGCTCTGATCTTCAGGTCGCGTTCCGAAACGTCGGGGATCACGATGTAACCTTGAACCTTGGTACCATGATGGCTAACGGCAAAGTGCAGCTTCCTGACAATGTCAGTCTCATGTTCACCGATGCAGAAGCTCATACACGAGTCTTCAAATTCTTCGGCAAGGTATATACAGTTGACGGACGCGTCGATGATTACGTGGTTCCACTTCGCGCCGGCTCGATGTACACGCTAAAACTCGCACTGGATCAGTTTTGGTGTGAGGAAACGAAAGAGTTTGAAATACGGTTGCTTCCGGGCAAGAATCAGTTGACCGCCAAGTTTCAGGGCAGTGGAGCGAAGCTTGTCAACCTGGACATGCCGGCAATTAAGCTGATGAACTTTTGGCTTGGTAAGGCTGAATCAAACACCGTTACAATTGGGCGTTGATTCTGGATCCGCGATCGAACAAATCGTTGGCTCGGAGCATCGGGAACCGTGTTTCGTAACCTGATCGGTCGAATCGAAGTATTATGTAAACGCGGCGCCCCGGTCAACTCTGACGTTTGGGCGTTCGGATCGAGCTCCCAAGGAGGGAACATAATGGGATTTACCAAAGGTAATTTATTTCAACTGGTCTTGGCTGCTGTCTTAATGATAGTTGGCGTTGGTACGACGTTGGCACAGCAGAAGGATCGGGTTATAGAATGGCCGACCGATCCTCTTGGCCGCATTGGTTCGGCGGAGGAAATAAAACAGTCCCCTGTTATTGACGCTTTGGAGATTGTGGACATAACAGTCGCCGGCCGGTCAATTACAGTTAGCAAGCCATTCCCCGCCAATGACGATTGGCTAATACGGGGATTGATTTTCAGAATGAGGAATGTCTCGGGAAAGCCGATCGCCGGGGCGCGGATCTATTTCCTCTTGCCTGAGACAAAGACTGTAGATCAAGGCATAATATTTTCGTTCGAATATGGTAGGGGGCTGAGTACCAGAACGCATTCAGACCAGCAGAAGGTGATCATGCCGAATGAAGAATTCGAATTGAAATTCAATGATGCACAATATGATAGAAGTAAGCTTTTAAGTTTCAGCAGGGTATTGATTGACCGAACGGTAGTGAAATTGGACGACGGATCGAGCTGGAGCAGCGGGTGCCTGCGCAGCGCCAACCCGAGCAATTCATGCACGCCGCGCTCACCATAGCCCAGGATCTTTTTAACCATGGCATTCTTTCGAATGAACAAGTTTCTCGGCCTGGCGATGGGGTTCTCTGTTTGCCTTTCTAGCTTGGGTTTCGTTCCCACCAATTCCGAAGCTCCATCGCCGAAACAGACCCGTCTGATCGTCGGTTACCTTGCCGGCGGACGCATGCCGGTCAAAGAGATCGAGACAAGAGGCGCCGCGGAAAGACTGACACACCTGATCTATGCCTTTGCAAACATCGCTGACGGTCGGCCTGTGTTGGCTGATGAAGAAAACGAATACAAACGGCCATACAGTGCGGCCGAGAGTATTGACGGAAAAGCTGATGACCCCGCGGACAAGCACGCTTTGCTAGGGCTTTTCAATCAGTTGCGAAAGCTGAAGGTCCATCACCCGCAACTCACCTTGTTGATGTCGATCGGCGGTGCGAGCCAGGCTAATTCGAAAGGCTTTTCTCTCGCGTCGCGAACCGAAAGCTCGCGACAAAAGTTTGTGACGGCCTGTCTCGATTTATTCATTCGCGGAGATCTGCCGCAGGGGGTCTCCGCCAAAGGCGTGTTCACGGGTCTGGATATTGACTGGGAGTATCCGACCGATTGTTCCGCGGGGATGAAGGGCGGCGAAGGATGCGTGCCCGAAGACACGGCAAACTTCACCCTGCTGCTCGCGGAATTTCGGCGTCAGTTGGATGAGCAGGGCGTAAAAGACGGCGTTCATTATCAGCTCACGATCGCCGGATCAGCCTGGGTGGATGACTACAGTAAATACGATTGGCAAAAGATACACCCGCTGCTGGATTTCATAAACGTGATGACCTACGGTCTCGCTCCTCCGGGCAAGACGCGGCCACACTCGCCACTGTACCCATCTTCGACCGAGACCGGCAAGTGGTCGGCGACCTTTAACACAGACTACGCCGTCAAACACTATCTGGCTGAAGGTGTGCCGGCAAACAAGATCGTCATGGGTGTGCCATTCTACGCAATGGGCTGGGAAGGTGTACCCGACGTTAACAACGGTCTTTATCAAACGCCGGCCAGCCAGCCGCTCGACGCAACCTACAGCAAACTGAAAAACTTGAAAGGTTTTCGCTTGTTCAGAGACACCGAGACCCGTGCGCCGTGGATCTTCAATCCGCAAACAGGTGTGTTCTGGTCTTTCGATGATCCCGATTCGCTCTCTGTCAAGATGGATTATGTCAAACGAATGCATCTCGGCGGCGTGATGTTTTGGGAGCTAAGCGGCGATGACGACAGCGGCTCTTTGCTCAAAGCCATCTATCGAGGGTTGCGGCAGTAAAGGGCGAGCTAAAGGCGGCATCCGGGACGTGGTCAAACTGAGTTATAATCCGATAGGGAGAAAACAATGTCAGAGGTCGTCTTAACGCTACCAGACAGCTTGGTTAAAGAAGCAAAAGCGAATGGGCTACTCGCGCCGGAATTCGTTGCTTCATTATTCCGAGCCGAGCTTCGCCGTCGACGCGTCAATAGACTATTCGCGGCATCCGATCGCCTTGCCGATTTAGATAAGCCGCTTACAGAAGCTGAGATCGCCGCAGAAATTGAAGCCGCGCGCAAACAGCGGTGGCGTTCGTAATGCGCGTAACGGCTTGAGTTATGAGGATTCGAATCTTTACTATCGCCGTTCTCTTCTCACTTTCCGGTCTCGCCTATACACAGAAACCCGATCCAGCGCAAACCTTGCGCGTTCGAAAGCAATATCGAAACACCCTTGCAATCTTCAAAGAGCCTCAGATCTATCCGCCCCGAAATTCGAACATCGAGATATATCGCATCTTCATAGCTCCAACTTTTAGTCATCCGGTTTCCATCCGCATGGAAAGAACACACGTCGGCTATTTCATCTATGCAAAGATTCTGACCGGTCAGGGCGGATATAAATGGGGACAACCAAAGCGTCAGATTGCGCGCCGAATCACTCGAAGGGCATGGATGGGCCTGCTTGATCTTCTAAACGAAACGTCTTTCTGGGAGCTGCCTTCCCGAGACGAGGAGCCCAGGCCCAACGAAAAAGGAGAACTGACTATTTGCTTGGATGGTACCGCCTGGTATCTTGAGGGCGTCAAAGGCGGTACGTATCAAGCAGTCGAACGCTATTGCCCGGCGTCAAAGAACTTCAAAGCTGTTGGCCTGTACATGCTTAGGCTTTCGAAATTGGGCGTGAAAGAATCCGAGGTTCTCTGACGGGTGCAATGATCGGCGACTGAATCGAAGGTTGGATTTAATCGCCGCTCCGGGTCAGCTCGGACCTTTCGCGTCGGGCTGATTGTTCTATTTCTTTGAAGAGTCGTGATGAGTAATGCACTTAACCAGCGAGAAATACTGCTTAACGCGTGGAAAACCAACAACCGCGTTACCGTCTACCTCATCGAGCATCTGCCAGATGAGCTATTGGAAGCCGCAGTGCCGGGGGCCCCGAGACGAACCGTTCGGATGATCGCCGGCCACATCCATAATGCACGGTGTATGTGGATCAAGACGCTTGGCGCGGAATTTGGCATCGAGGTGCCGCAAGCCGTCGATCGACACAAGGTCGAACCGAAGGATCTGATCAAGGCATTAGGCGACAGCAGCCGCGGCATTATCGATCTGCTCAACCTCGGTTTTGATCGAGGGGGAACGATTCCAGCCTCTTCGTCATATGTATGGCGCAACCTTCCGCTTGACGTCGGCCATGTTCTAACATATTTCGTCGCACACGAAGGTCATCATCGCGGGCAGATCGTTATGCTCGCTCGCCAACTGGGCCATCGCCTTCCGGCTGAGGTCACCGGCGGCCTTTGGCAATGGTCGAAGCGGTCGACGGAGGCCGAAGGCGAGAAGGGGAGATGAGGAGAAGGGGAGCGGTCAGATTGACACGGAAAAGGAGTAAACATATGCGATCAAAGTTGTGGATACTGAGTGGCGCACTGAGCCTGTTGGTCGCCACCTCCGCCTCAGCGATCAAGGTGTACAAGGCGAGCAGCGAGGGGTTGGCGGACGTCAAGGTCTACGTCACCGACAGCGCGGGACAGGCGGACTGCATAATCTATGTCGAATCGAGCGAGGGCCTGGCCGACGGCAACGCGAAGTGGTTCTACGAGAACAGCTCTGGACTGGCAGATGTGAGTGTTTACTTCACCACGAGCTCGGGGTTGGCCGACAAGAAGATCTTTTTCACGAAGAGCCCGGGGCTGGCCAAGTGCAACGTCGACTGGAAGAGCTACAAGAGATAGCGGCGGCAGCCGCCGAAGGCAAAAGTAAAAAGTTAAAAGGCAAAAATAAGAATTGCCCACGAAATACACAAAAAGCACGAAACGTATTTATTCCTGTTCGTGTCCTTTCGTGTATTTCGTGGGCAATTAGTTCTTAGAACGCTTCGCCAAAACTAACGTCGCCGGCGACGGCGACCTGGTATGCCGAGACGCGGCGTTCGAAGAAGTTGGCGAGTTCCTGCACGTCCTGCAGGTCCATGAACGAGAATGGGTTGCGGGCGCCATAGATCTTTGGCATGCCGAGCATGACGAGACGTTGATCGGCGACGAATTCGAGGTATTGCCGCATGTCGGCGATCGATAATCCGGAGATGCCGCCGCTCAGGATGTCCTCGGCAAACTGCATCTCGCAGGTTACGGCTTCGTGCAGCATTTCATAGACTTTGGTCTCGAGGGTCTCGTCAAAAAGGTCGGGTTCCTCGGCACGGACCTTTTTGACGACCTCAAACGCAAAGCTCATGTGGGCCGACTCGTCCCGAAACACCCAGTTCGTGCCGGCGGCGAGACCGTGAAGCAATCCCTTTGATCTAAGAAAGTACACATACGCGAAGGCGGCAAAGAAGAACAGCCCTTCGATACAGGCGGCAAAACAGATCAGGTTAAGTAAGAACTGTTGCCGGTCGTCGCGGGTGTTGAGTTTACCGAGGTCCTGGATCGAATCGATCCATTTCAGGCAGAACTGTGCTTTTTTTCGGATCGAGGGAATATTCTCGACCGCGGCAAACGCCTGCTCGCGTTCGCTAAAGTCCGGAATGTATGTATCGAGCAGCGTCAGGTAGAACTGAACGTGGACGGCTTCCTCATAAAGCTGCCGCGAGAGATACATGCGGGCCTCGGGCGAGTTGATGTGCTTGTAAAGATTCAGTACGAGGTTGTTCGAGACGATCGAATCGCCGGTCGCAAAGAACGCGACCAGCCGGTTTATCATATGCCGCTCGGACGGCGTCATCTTGTTGCGGAGATCGTTAACGTCGGTCGAAAAATCGACCTCCTCGACCGTCCACGTGTTCTTGACGGCATTGCGATACATCTCGTAAAAGTCGGGGTACCGCATCGGGCGAAGGGTTAAGTTGAATCCGGGATTTAACAGCATATATGTAAGAGTGACGCCTTTAGGCGTTAATCATCGTAGATCTTTTCAATGTGACAATCGAACGTAACGCCAGACTGTCGAAGCTCCGTCGGAGTTTTTCTACCCGTCCGGGACAGGCGTTTATGCCGATGAAACTTTTTCGTGGCGGTGTTTCTGCATTTAGTGTTATTTCGTGGTTACGTGCGTTGAAACCACTAAATACACGAAGGACACGAAAACACACGAATAAGATAAACGTCCCATCCCATTTTACAGGCCGCCCCGATGGGGCTTTGACCTTTCGAGCGATTCCGAGACTACAGACAGGCCGTTCCTACGGAACTTAGAACAACGTAAGGATTATGTTATTTAGGTGTTTGCCTAAGTCGATTTCTTCCTTACGCTCTTCACGCGTAAACGCGTAACTCTTACCTACTGACAAGCCTCGCAAGCCTCGGGGTTTTCAAGCGAACAGACAAGGGCTTCCTCGTCTGAATAAACCCGCTTCGGCTCAGCCGCAGTCTGAGCCTCAGCGTTTACCTGCGCGATCCGCGTCGCCGGCCGCGAACGCAGGTAATAAGTCGTCTTCAAACCCTTTTGCCACGCGTACATATACATCGACGACAGCTTGCCGATATTCGGGCTCTCCATAAACAGGTTGAGCGACTGGCTTTGATCGATGAACGCTCCACGGTCGGCGGCCATGTCGATGATGACGCGCATCGGGATCTCCCACACCGTCCGGTAGATCGCCTTTAACTCGTCGGAGAACTCTTCGATGTCCTGTACCGATCCCTCGGCGAGCTTGATCTTTGTGCGGATCTCGTCGGTCCAAAGTCCGGCTTGGTTCAGCTCACGAACCAGGTATTTGTTTACCTGGACAAAATCACCCGAGAGCGTCTCGCGTTTGAACAGGTTCGACACCTGTGGCTCGATACATTCGTAGCATCCGGCGATCGATGCGATCGTTGCGGTCGGTGCGATCGCGATCATCAGCGAATTTCTTAAGCCGGTGGATTTGATCTTTTCGCGCATCGCGTCCCAACGAGTCATATCGTCAGGTGTCACGCCCCAAAGATCGAATTGCAGATCGCCGTGTGCGGCCCGTGTCTCCGGAAAAGCCGGATGGGCTCCCCGCTCGATGGCCAGGTCCGACGATGCGTTAAGAGCGGCGTAATAGATCTCTTCCTGGATGCGGGCCGACAGCCTTCTTGCCTCGGGCGAATCGAACGGCAGCCGCAGTTGAAAGAAAACATCCTGCAACCCCATAACACCGAGACCTATATTTCGCCAGCGGTTGTTGGAGCCGGACGTGCTCGGGATCGCATAGTAATTAAGATCGATGACGCGGTCGAGTTGACGCACCGCAAGCCGCACGTTGCGATGCAGCTTTTCAAGATCGACCTGGCCGTCACGTACATATCTGCCGATATTGATAGAGCCGAGGTTGCAGACGGCCGTTTCGCTGGCAGATGTCACCTCGATGATCTCGGTGCAGAGGTTCGACAGGTGTACGACATTCTCAGGCCGTGCGGTTTGGTTTGATTTGCGATTTGCGGCGTCCTTAAACGTCATCCAGCCGTTGCCGGTCTGGGCCATTGTCCGCATCATCTTTGCATAGAGCTGGCGGGCATTGACCTGGCGGGTGTGAAGCCCCTCTTCCTCGGCTCTGATATAGGCGGTTTCGAACTCGTCGCCATACAGATCGGGGAAATGCGGCACCGCCTTTGGATCAAACAGCGACCAGATCCCGTCCGCCTGGACGCGTTTCATAAAGACGTCCGGGATCCAGTTCGCCAGGTTTAGGTTATGTGTGCGGCGAGCTTCGTCGCCGGTGTTGTCGCGGAGCTCGAGAAAATCTTCAATATCCGCATGCCACGTTTCAAGATAGACGCAGCAAGCGCCCTTGCGCTTGCCGCCCTGATTAACGGCCGAGACCGAAGAATCCAGTGTCTTCAGCCACGGCACGATGCCATTAGAATGCCCGTTTGTCCCTCTTATCAAGGAACCCTGAGATCGAACCCGGTGATAGGCGATGCCGATGCCGCCCGAAAACTTAGAGAGCATGGCGACATCGGAGTACTTGTGGTAAATGCTTTCGAGGCTGTCTTGAGGGGAATCTAGCAAAAAGCACGATGAAAGCTGTTCGTGCCTTGTTCCTGAATTAAAAAGGGTCGGGGTCGAGGGAACATATTCGAGAGACGAGAACAAGCGGTAAAGATCGATCGCTTCGTATGGGCTCATCGCGAGTCCGCACGCGACGCGCATCCAAAAAAATTGCGGTGATTCGATGACGTCGCGTGTTACTGGATTCTTTAGAAGATAACGGTCATACAACGTTCGCAGACCAAAGAATTCAAACAGGTCATTTCGAGTCTGATCGACAGCGTCGTTCAATTTGCGGCTATTATCGACGACAAATTGTGCTACGCGTTCGCCGATCAGGCCTTTGTTGACCCCAAAAGCTATCGACTGCGAGAAAGAATGTATTTCCTGGTTACGGACCTCTTTTTCGACGTACTGATTTAGCAACCGGGCGGCGAGAGCTGAGTATTCCGGCTCCTCAAAGATGAGGCTTGCGGCCGTCTGGATCGAAAGTTTATCGAGCTCCTTTGTCGTCGCCCCGTCATACAAACCGCTGATCGTTTTTGTGGCGATCCGCATTACGTCGACGGTGGGTAAATTGCCGGTGCATCGCGAGATGGCCCGAACGATCTTGTTAATATCGACAGGTTCGAGCGCGCCGTTTCGTTTGCGGACCTGCATGGACGTTTGTGGAGGAACCGAAGCTTGTCGGGCCGCTGCTGATGACGGTTGTGAGGAGAATGTGTCCATATTCAAAATAACGTCCGGCTGAAAAAAGGCAAAACAATAACGTCCCCACGCCTAGACCTTTTCCGGCGTGGCCGTTTGTTCGCACCACAATAAGGGTTGTAAATTGCAGGTGGGGCTTTAGGAAAACCAAAAGTCGATCCTGCAGTGGATATAGACTATATGGTACGCCAAAAGGTTTGTCAACACTAGATGTGGTAGTTTGAAAACTTTCTTCTAAGTTGTATTTTTCCAGATATTTAACAAGAGATACTTAATGGCGAGTATCAAATATCGAAAGATACAGCTCCGGTAGGAGCGGCCTGTTTGTAGAAAAGAGATCGCTTTTGCGATCGAGCCCCATAGGGGCGTCCTGTTTGTCATGCACGACGTCACACCCCGGGGCTTGCGGTTGCGTTTTCGACCCCATTCATTGAATCGCTACGCGATAAAGATTAAATACATCCGGACCTAATTATTGCCCAGGGCGCTTTATTCTTTCGTTACTCCACCACAAGCTGATCGTGGCTGAATTTAACATTGTCCGGCAACAAGTGAGCATCACGCTCATAGAGAATGTCGTGATTAAGATGGGTGAGGAAAGCACGTTTGGGTGCGAGATCTTCGATGTACGCGAGCGCCTCTTCGAGACAGAGGTGTGTCGAATGCGGCTTGATGCGAACGCAGTCGAGGACAAGCACTTCAAGATCGCGAAGACCGTCCATGGTTTCGGGCGGTATGATCTTAAGGTCCGTCGCGTATGCAAAATCGTTAAAGCGATAGGCTATCACCGGCAGCTCACCGTGGATGACTTCGAGCGGTGTGACACGCAAGTCCTCGCCGATGCAAAACGGTGCGTTGTGACTGACAAGGTGCGGTATCACCTGCGGAAGCCCGCCGCCGAAGTGAGTCGGTTCAAAGATGTATTTGAATATTCGCCGCAAGTCGACCCAGGCAGGTTCATTTGCGAAGACACCCATCGCACCGTGCCTAAAATTGAGCGCCCTAATATCGTCGAGCCCGAAAACATGATCGACATGACAGTGGGTAATGAGAATGGCGTCTAGATGGCGAATGCCGGCACGCAACGCCTGCTGGCGAAAATCCGAAGACGTGTCGACAAGTATCTTTTTGTCGCGATGCTCGATCAGTATTGAAACTCTGAGGCGTTTGTCGCGGGGATCGTCGGACAGGCATGTTTCGCAATCGCAGGCGATGGTAGGAACGCCAGTCGATGTGCCTGTGCCTAAGAACGTGAGCCTCATAGAATAATATTGCCACAGAGATCACAGAGAGCTCCTATGGATTTTATTCCTTCTATTTCTCTGTGTGCTCTGTGGCCAGTCTATTTCTTACCGAGGATATCTGCGCCGGAGAACTTTTGTGCGGCCTGGGCTTTGAGCTTTTCTTCGGTGGCGCGGACCAGTTGGACATACTGCAGACGCAGGTCGGCCAAAAGGCCTTCGAGCAGGCGTTGCTCTTTGGGGTGGAGGTTGCCTTTTGTCTTGTCGCGGAGCATTCCGAGCACGTCGAGCCAGTATTTGCCCGTTTCGAGATCGAGTGTGCGCTTACCGGTTGCGGGATGGGCCACCGCGCCGAGTGCAGCGGCGGCATTGGTTGCAATTGTCGATAAGAAGTTTACAAAGCTTGCCGGGTCGTCGGCACCCGGAATATCGTCGTCGGCGTATTCCTCGCCGTCGGCCGCTTCGAAATCGTTGGCATGTGCTGCCGGTGCGGGAGGCGTCGCTGCTTCCTGCGGTTTAATAGGCGCGGCAGGCTTTTCCGGTGCCGGCTCCAGCGTCACGCCCTCTTTCAGCGATCCGTCCGCGTTGAATTTTCTGCGGTCCGCGACCTTAAAACTGACCTCTTCCTGGTTGTCGTCCTTGCCGATCATAATGTTTGAATGCTGCATCGATATTAGCATTTTGCTGCTCGGTCTTGGAAGCTTGATAGGTTTCGGGCTTTGGGGAAGTCGATTGACAGGACTTTGTATTTGTGGCCTCCGTGTCATATCTTTGTGACCTTTGTGATCAAGGGGCGCGTTTAACACAAAGAGCACAAAGATCTATCACAAAGTACACAAAGTACGACATAGGATTGTTGTGATCTTTGCGTCTTCTCTTTGTGTTCTTTGTGTTTAAGAAGATCGTTAGCTGACGAAGCCTTGCGCTAGACCTAAAATACATTAATGATATTGCATTCGATATTATGTCCAATTCATTTGACGATCTTGTTAGTGTAATGGCTCGGCTGCGTGCGCCCGGCGGATGCCCGTGGGACCACGAGCAGACTTACGGCTCGCTATCGCAGTATTTGTTAGAAGAGGCGTATGAAACGTTCGACGCTATACATGAAGCCGAGGAGACCGGTGACACGGTCAATCTGCGCGAAGAGCTTGGCGATCTGCTGCTCCAGGTTGTCTTTCATTCGACGATCGGGGCGGAAAAAGGCGATTTTACGATCGACGAAGTAGCCGACGGCGTTACGCAAAAGCTGATCTTAAGGCACCCGCATGTTTTCGGCGACGCCAAGCTTCACCGGGCTCAGGACGTGCTCGACAACTGGGACAAATTAAAGGCGGATGAGCGAAAAGCTTCAGGCAAGGTCGAGAAGCAGCGTGAATCGATCCTCGAAGAGGTCCCCGTCCATTTCCCCGCCCTGCTCGAGGCTCTGAAAGTAACCAAAAAGGCAGCAAAGGTTGGCTTTGACTGGGAAAGTACCGGGCCGATCTTCGAAAAGATCACCGAAGAGATCGCTGAGCTCAAAGACGCGCTTCGAGCCGGCGATGCCGCGAATATTGACGAAGAGATCGGCGACTTGCTCTTTGCCGTCGTGAATCTCGCGCGACACATAGACATCGAACCCGAAACCGCTCTCAAGAAGACCAACCGTAAGTTTCGCCGTCGCTTCCGGTTTATTGAGGACGAACTTAGATCGGTCGGGCAAACGCTCGAGGACGCAAGCCTTGACGAGATGGACGCTCTCTGGAATAAGGCAAAGGCGAATAAGGCATGATCGAAACCGAGCGTTTGTACCTGATCCCTTATGGGCGTGCGATGTTGGAAATGATCGCCTCGGATAAGCGATAGCCCGATTCTTCCAAGGGCTGTCGCTATCTTCGATAGCTCGCTCATATCAATTGCGTCCCCCGGGCTCCGAGGATGTGTCAAAACTGTGGACACGGTTCCTGAATGGTAGATGTTTCATTTGCCTCCAGCTTTAGCTGGAGGTTGAGGTGCATCCAAAAGCCTTTGGGCTTTAGCCCATTTTTGCTGAAGCATGAAGGAATATTGCTTTTCTAAATTTGGCTGAAGCCG
>OCZT010001778.1_pt1 | contig 22364 bp, 20 predicted proteins | sample 1539031 | NCBI WGS metagenome assembly OCZT01 (sample SAMEA3539308, study PRJEB22396) | soil metagenome | biome: tundra; feature: field; material: soil | place: USA | collected 2010-05 | depth 0.15 m | reverse complement strand
TTGTTGGAGCGGCCGCGGCCACCGTAACCGCCGCCCATCCCACCGAAGCCGCCAAACATCCCGAACCACATCCCCTGCTGGACGATCAGCGCGGCGACCGTCGCGAAGAAACTGGCCATCGCCATCACCTTCACGTCCTTGTGGATCACGTGGCTCAGCTCGTGGGCCAGGACCGCCTCCAGCTCCTTGGGGTCGAGCTGGTCCAGGATCCCGCTGGTCACGGCCACCACGGAGTGCTTGGGGTTGCGACCGGTGGCGAGGGCGTTCGGCACCGGGGAGGGGATCACCGCCACCTTGGGCATGGGCAGTCCGGTGATCTGGCAGAGTCGGCCCACGATGTCGTACAGCTCCGGCTGTTGCTGGGCGGTGACCAGATGAGCGTGCAAGCTACTGAGGACCAGCTTGTCCGAATAGAAGTACTGGGCGACCAGCAAGACCGCCACCACCACCACGATCAGCGCGATCGGGACATGGACCAGCAGCAGCACTCCGACGAAGACCAGGTACACCACCGCCAGCAGGAAAAGCGCCAGGAACATGCGGGCGGTCAGGCCAGCGTCAGCGCCGAGTTTGCGATCCATACGCTCCCTATATACCCGTTTCCACCCGATTGACGCGCAGCCGAGGCTTCGGCTCCGCGAGCCGGAGCCGGTCAGTTGGGCTCGAATCCCGCTCCCGCTGGCTCGGACGTGCCGGTACCCCGGTAGGCGCGCCAGAGAGCCGCGTAGCTACCCCCGGCCTGGACCAGCTCCTCGTGGGAGCCGGCCTCAACCGCCCGGCCCTCCGACACCACCACCACCAGATCGGCGTCGACAGCGCTCTGCAGACGGTGCGAGACGGTCACCACCGTCCTCCCCTCCAGGACCCTCGCCAACGACCGCTCCAGACGGCGGGCCGCCCTGGGGTTGAGCAGGGAGGTAGCCTCATCGAGCACCAGCGTGTGGGGATCCGCCAGCAGCAGCCGGGCCAGGGCCAGCTGCTGGGCTTGACCGGGGCTGAGGCGAATCCCTCCCGAGCCGATTGGCGTGTCCAGGCCACCCGCCAGCTCGGCCAGCCAGTCAATGGCGCCAACGGCGTCGAGCGCATCCGCCAAAGCCGGATCACCGGCGTCAGGCGCTGCCAGCCGCAGGTTGTCCCGCACCGTCCCTGTGAACACGTGGTGCTCTTGGGTCAGCAGCACGACCTGGGCCCGAGCGCGCTCGGAGGCGAGCCGGTGGACGTCCACCCCACCCACGGTCACCCTCCCCTGCCGCGGGCCGTAGACCCCGGCCAGCAGCAGTGCCAACGTGCTCTTGCCCGAGCCGCTGGGTCCGACCACCGCCACCCTTGTGCCCGGCGAGGGGCGCAGGCTCAAGCCGTGGAGGACATCGTGCCGCGGGCGATAGCCGAAGCGAACCGAGGCGGCGTCGAGCTGTTCGCCTTGAGGTTCCGCATCGGTGTCCGGTTGCCGATCCACCTGGCCCACCCCAATCAGACGAGCCAGGGAGGCGCCCCCCAGCTGCAGTTGATCCAGCCAGCTGAGGATCACATCCACTGGTTCGATCAACTGCTGGGTGTAGAGAGCGGCGGCGGTCAGCGCACCCAGGCCGATCAGCCCGTCCGCGTGCAGGAGCCCGCCGATGGCCACGCTCAAGACCAGGGGGACCAGGTAGGTGGCCTCGCTGATTGGGAAGTACACGGAGCGCAGTCCCAGCGTCACCTGCTCCGCCACCAGCCAGTCACCCACCGCCTCGTCGACGACGGCGATCCGATTACCGCCCAGGCGCATCGCTTCGATCGTCCTACCCGCCTCCACCGACTCCTGGATCAGGCCGTTCACCTTCCCCTGCGCCGCCCGCTCCCGCAGGTACGCGGACGGGGCCCGGCGAAGATACCAGCGGGTGGCCGCCGCCAGAATCACGGCCGCCGGAACCAGGGTGAGCGCCAGCAGCGGCGCAGTCCAGATGAGCGCCCCGATGGTCAGCAGCACGGTCACCACCGCAATCGCGATCTCCGGGAGAGCGCGCTGCACGGTCTGAGCCAAACCATCCACGTCGGAGGTGGCCCGGGTGAGCAGATCGCCGGTTCCCGCCCGCTCCACCACCGAGAGCGGCAGTCGGAGTACGTTGCCCAAGAACTCCTCACGCAGCCGGGTGAGCACCTCGGAGCCGAGCACCCCACCCCGACGGCCAGCCCACCAGGTCAGCATCGTGCGCAACAAGGTGGCCACCAGGAACGCCAGCACCACGGGGCCGAGGACCCTCCCCAAGCGGTGCTGGGTCGCCGCCTCGACCACCACGCCCAGCGCCCAAGGCCCCACCAGTCCGGCCAAGGTGGCCGCGCCCTGGAGCAACAGGAGCGATAACGCTGCCGAACGCTCCTGCGTCAGGTGCCGCCGCATGACCGTGATCACCTGTCCAGCGGTAGCGGTCGGAAGCAGTGGCGAGGTAGGGGCGTCAACCATCAGCTGATCTCTCGCTCGAGGAGCGACCGATAGCGGGGCTCGCTCTCCAAAAGCTGCTGATGAGTCCCCGAGGCCACCACCCGCTGGTCCAGCACCAAGACGGCCTCGGCGCTCTCCATGAGCAGCGGGCTAGTGGTCATGACGACCGTGGTCCGCCCCCTCCGCAACTCCTTCAATTTCTCGACCACCACCGACTCGGTGTAGGTGTCGACGGCGCTGGTCGGCTCCTCCAGCACCAGGATGGGCGCCCCGGCCCGCAGCGCCCGGGCCAGGACCAGCCGCTGGCGCTGGCCCCCGGACACTGAACGTCCCCGTTCGGGCAGGACATGGTCCATCCCCCCGACGAGCCCGGAGACGATCTCCTGGGCCTGGGCGGCCCAGACGGCGCCCGCGAGCGTGGGCCGGGGTCCCTGGGACCCAGAGCTGGGAGGGTCCAAGTTGCCGCGCACCGTCCCGGCCAGCAGCGTCGCATTCTGGTCGACCACCAAAATGGTGTCTCGGACCAGCTCCAGAGGCAAAGCGCTCAGCGACCGCCCCCCCAGGGTCACCTGCTCTCCGCGGGGTGGGTCCGTGTAGCGGCCAAGGCGCTCGGCGAGCGCAGTCAGCGCCTCCGTGTCGCTGCTCGTGATCGCGACCAGGCGGCCGGGCTCGATTCGAGCACCGGTCAACGTGTCCTCCAGGACGCCCTCGGCCAGCTCGGACGACGAGGGCTGGGGTGACTCGGAGCGTCCCTCGACCTCTGCCAACTCCCGCGGACGCCCCAGGACTGTCAAGACCCGGCGGGCGGCGACCCGGCCGGCGCTCCAGCTCTGGGCCGCCTCGCCAAAGGTGGCCAGGGGAACCAGCAAGAAGGCCGCGAAGGCGTAGACCGTGACCAGTTCCCCGGCGCCGGCCTTTCCCTGCTCCGCCATGCGGGCGCCCAACCACGTCACCGCCACCAGGAAACTCCCGGGCACCAGCGCCTCCAGGGCGCTGATGACCGCGGCCATCTGCGCGGTGCGGTTCATGGCAACCCTGACTCGGCCCGCGGCGATGGCGAATCTGGACGAGAACATCGCCTCCCCGCCCAGGCCTCTCAGCACCCGCAAGCCGGCGACCACGTCCACGGCCTGACCGGAGGCCAGAGCGATCGCCTCGCGCTGCGCCTGCTGGCGGCGGCCCAGCGGGCCGAGGCACGCCAGCAGCGATCCCAGCGTGAGGGGCCCCCCGATGATCGCCACCAGGCCAAACGCCGGAGCCATCACGAACAGGACGGCGGTCACGGCCAGATAGGTGAAGATCGCGCCGGCGAACCGCCCAGTGACGTCGAAGGTGCTGCCGATGCGGTCGACGTCGGTCGCGCTGAGGCTGGCCACCTCGCCGGCGGCGACATTTCGCGGAAGGTCGGCACCCAGCTGAGCCGCGCAGCGGATGATCAACTGCTGCGTCCGCGAGGCCGCGACCAGGTAATTGGTAACCGCGCGTCGGTGCCGCATCACCCCGGCGAGGGCCGCGAATACCCCCAGCGCCAGAATCCCGGCGCTCCACGCGAGCACCCCGACCGGGCGGCGCTGAGCAGCCGATCCCACCGCCTCCCCGAGCACCAAGGGGAGAGCGGCCAGGCTGCCCATCCAGAGGACGCCGTAGCCAGCGCCCGCGACCAGGGTTGACCATTGGGCGCGCGCCAGCCACCACAAGAAGTGGTCGGGAGAACGCAGGTCGGGCAGACCTGGATCAACGGCGGGAATTAGGCGCAAAGGAAAGACCTCTCGTTGAGGGACGGAAAACGGCGCGGGCCGCGGCAAGCCACGGCAAGCAGGGGGCCAACTGCTCGCGCGAAGCGGATAGCTTACCCAGCCGGGCCGAGCTGCCGAGGTTGTGGTACTCCTGCGACCGCTGACCCGTCCCGGGGACCCGGCCTCAGAAGCGTTTGAGGCGGGACGCCCCACTTGGAACGGGCGGTAACATGGGGGCGAAGAACGCGGCTGGCGGCTGCCCCATCCAAGGAGGCTCCGACTCGATGTTTGTGGGCGTGGACATCCTGATCGGCTTGGTGGTGCTGGGAATCGCTTCGCGCACCTCGGTCGGCCGCCGCGCGGTCAATCTGGCCCAGCAGAAGATCTCCCGCCTCCTGGACCGGGCGGAGAACCCGGTCGAGGCGCTCGACCTCGCCTACCAGAAGCAGCTGGAGGCGCTGCAGCAGGTCCGTCGCGGGGTGGCGGAGGTGGTCACCTCCGAGAAGCGCCTGGAGATGCAGGCGGCCCAACTCCGGCAAAGCCAGGTGAAGCTTCAGGGCCAGGCCAAGCTGGCCGTCCAGCAAGGACGGGACGATCTGGCAAGGCTAGCGTTGACCAGGTCGCAGGCCGCCGATTCCCAACTTCAGTCCCTGGATCAGCAGGTCCAGCAACTCAAGGACCAGGAGCAGAAGCTGCAGATCACCGCCCAGCGGCTCCAAGCCCGGGTAGAGGCGTTCCGGACTCAAAGGGACACCCTCAAGGCTCAGTACTCGGCCGCCCAGGCCTCAGCCCGGATCGGTGAGGTCGTCACCGGGATCTCCAGCGACATGACCGATGTCAACCTGATGCTGGAGCGAGCCCAGGACAAGACCTCGCAGATGCAGGCCCGGGCGGCCGCCATCGATCAACTCGTCTCGTCGGGGACCCTCGACGCCCTGGGCAGCCCCGGGGGCGACGACATCGACCGCCAACTCCAGGCCATCTCGGGGGATGCCGCCGTCGAGGCTCAACTTCATCAGTTGCGCCAAGAGGTTCTGGCGAAGCCCGCCGATCAGCCGCACCTGGGGGCCGCCGACACTTCGCAGGATCCACCGAAAGAGGAGGGTTAGGACATGCTTCACTTGGTCGCGTTCATCGTCATCGGACTGGTCGTCGGGGCCATATTTATCCGCAAGTCTCGGGCCATGGCAGCGATCATCCGGGTCGTCGGCGGGCTGGTGGGAGCGCTCGCTGGAGGGTTCATCTCTCTGGGGGCACTGGGCAGTAATTCGACCACGGGCAAGTACGGCTCGCTGGTGGTGGCTGTGGTGGTGGCCGCTGTCGTCGCCGGCATCGCCGCTGTGATCAGCAATCTGTCATCGGTCAGCGGTCGCAACTGAGCCTTCTCCGAGCCAGCACCGCCCCCTGAACGCTTCCAGCACTCGGCGCTCCAAGCACGCGTGGGAGCGTGATCATGACGGCTAGCGGCTCAAGACGCCTGGCTTGCCAGATAGGCAGCCGCCGCTTCGGCGTCCCTGGTCATCCGGTCGACCAGGGCTTGGTCGCTTACAAAGGTCTCCTGGGGACGCAACTTCTGGAGCACGCTGACCAACACCAGCTGGCCATAGAGGTCCCCCGGGTCCTCCAGGCAGTGGGCCTCGAAGCTCCTCCCCACCCCGTGAAAGTGGGGCCGCGTACCTATGCTCCCGACCGCCCCGCGGGTGACTCCTTGCTCATCGGTAAGCTCCATGACATACACCCCGTCCGCCGGCAACGCCTGGTTCGCGGAGAACTGGACGTTGGCGGTGGGGAACCCGAGCTGGCGACCCCGGCCTTCGCCGTGGATCACCTCGCCCAACACCTGCAGCGGGCGCCCGAGCAGCGCGCGGACCGCATCCAGCGCTCCCTGGGCGAGCTGGCTGCGGATGGCGGAGCTGCTGACCGCCGCGCCATTCCAGGTAAGCGGCTCCACCACCTTCACCCCAAAGCCGGCCGAAGTCGCATAGCTGCGCAAAAAGTCGAGCTGGCCCTCGGCACCCTTGCCGATCGAGAACGTCGGTCCCACCACCATCATCCGGATCTGGAGCCGCTCCCGCAACCGGTCCATGAAGGCGTCGGGAGTCATCCTCCAGAGCCGGTCGTCGAAGGGGATCACCCACAGTCGGTCCACCCCCCGCTCCACCAGCAGCCGCCGGCGCAGATCGAAGGTGCTGAGCAGGCGGAAGTCCAGCCCGAGGTCTAGAACGGTGCGGGGATGCGGCTCGAAGGTGACGGCGGTCAGGGCCACCCCGAGACGGAGGGCCTCCTCTCGGGCAGCCGCCAGGATCGCCTGATGCCCGATGTGGACGCCGTCGAAATTCCCGAGGACCAGACAGGTGGCCAGCGGCGCCGGGGGGTCGGGCTCAAGACCGAGGCCGAACTCGGCAAGCCCGCCCGCTGACAACGGGAGGCTCGGTGCCTCAGCCACTGATCGGGAGCAGGACCTTGGTCGGGCGAAACCGCAGACCGGTCACCTCACCCAAAGCCACTAGCCGGCCGTCCGGGCCATGGGCCCTCACCTCCAGGCTCTGCCCCGGTACCTCGACTCCGAGGTCGGGCGCGCGCTGGATCCAGACCGACTGGCCGCGCTGCACCGCCAGCGCCCCCGCGGGCAGAAGGTCGATCCGCGGCACCATCTCCACTGCCAGCTCCGGCGGCAGCAGATAGCTCCGGGGATCGGGAGACGCCAGGAGGTCGTCGAGCCTCACCGCCTCAGTGAGCTTGAAGGGGCCGTACTCGGTTCGCTCCAACCAGGCCAGCACCCCTCCGACTCCAAGTCGCTGGCCGAGGTCGGTCGCCAGAACCCTGAGGTAGGTGCCCCGGCCACAGACCACCTCGACCTCGGCCTCCGCCACCTCCCCGGGGGAGAACGACCGCAGCGTGATGCGGCGAATCTCGGCGGGACGCGACTTGCGCTCGACGGTCAAACCCTGTCTCGCCAGCTCGTAGAGGTGGCGGCCCTGGTGCCGGACGGCCGAGTGCATAGGTGGCACCTGCTGGACGATCCCGACGAACTGCTCCAAGGCGGCCGCCACGTCGGCCTCGGTCAGATGGGCGGCCGACTCCGTCCGGCGCACCTCGCCCTCGAGGTCACCGGTATCGCTGACCTCACCCAAGCGGAGCCGGGCATGGTAGGTCTTGGGCTGGCGGAGGATGTACTCGACGAGCCGGGTGGCCCGGCCGACGCAGAGGGGCAGCACCCCGGAGGCGGCCGGGTCCAGAGTTCCGGCGTGCCCGACGTGCCGTTCGCCGAGGGCCCGACGCGCCATCTTGATAGCCGTGAACGAGGTGATGCCCTCGGGCTTGGCCAGGTTGAGCAGCCCCGTCAGCATCGGCTGGTCGCCCTTTACCCCGCCCCGGTCGCGGCCGAGTCCCGGTGCTGCGGTCATCGAGGGACGTCCCGGATCAGCCGCCGGACCTCGGTCAGCACCGCCTTCTCGACCTCCGCCAGCGTCCCTCGGACCTCGGCGCCGGCGGCGCGGCGGTGGCCCCCGCCGCCAAAGGAAGCCACCAGCTCATGCGCCTCGATCGGTCCTCGACTGCGGACACTGACCCGGGTGAGCTTCGGCTCCTCCTCCTTGAAGAGCACCGCGCAGAGCATGGTGTCGAGGCTCTGGAGTATGTCGATGATCCCCTCGCTCTCCTCCATGTCGGCGCCGCTCCGCCGCAGCATCTCCGGGGTGACCTCGCTCCAGACGAGACGGCCGTCCAGCTCATAGGTCGCGGCCGCGGCGGCCAGCGACTGCAACTTGAGAGTCGTCTCGGGCCGGGACTTATAGCTCTTGAGCGCCACCCAGGCCGGGTCCGCCCCCAGGCGCGCCAGCTCGGCCGCCAGTTGGAGCACCTCACCAGTCGTGTTGTCGTGCCGGAAGCCGCCGGTGTCGGTGAAGATGGCCGCATAGAGGTTGGTCGCCGCGTCCGGGCTGATGTGGGCGCCCCAAGACCGCAACGCCTCAAAGACGATCACCCCGGTTGCGGCCACTTCCGGCTGCACCAAGGAGATGTCGCCGAAGCCTTCGTTGCTGGTGTGGTGGTCGATCACCACCGTCATCGGGGCCGCCTCGATCCGCTCCCGGAGGTTGCCGAACCGACTGGGGCTGCCCGCGTCGAAGGCCATGGCGATGGCGTCAACCGGGGCCTCCCGCTGGTTCACGGCTTCGTAGCCGGGTAGGTAGGAAAGTCCGCGGGGAAGCGGGTCCGGCACCCAGGGGTAGGCCTGTTTGCCCTCCCTCTCCAGATAGTCGGCGAACGCTAGCGCGCTGCCCAGCGAGTCCGCATCGGCATCCTTGTGCGCCACCAGCAGGAAGGCGTCGTGGTCACGTACCGCCTGATGGATTAGCTCCAGCGCTTCAGCCACCGGCTGCTCCTCGGCGCGACTTTGGCGCGGTCTCCAGTTCCTCCAACAGCTGGCTGACCCTCACCCCATAGGCGATGGACTCGTCGAGGCGGATGTCCAGTTTGGGAATCCGGCGCATGTGCTCCAGGCGCTCACCTAGGAGATGGCGCAGGTAGCCGGTCATGCCGCGCAGCACTCGGAGCACCTGCTCGCGCTCGGGCTGGTCCGCCAGCACGCTGACCTTGACCCGGGCGTAAGAAAGGTCGGAGGCACAGGAAACCGCGACCACGGTCACCATCGAGAGCCGGGGGTCCTTGACGTCGCTTGCGATTGCCAATGCCAGCTCCTGCCGCAGCTGGGCATCGATCCGCTCCCGGCGGTGACTGGCACCCGCCTCGCGTGCCGACCTCACCACCGCTTCAAGCCATCGCCAGCGGCGGGTTTAGCGATTTCGCTGCTGCACCACATAGCACTCCAGGACATCCCCTTCGGCGAAGTCCTGGTAGTCCCCGAGATCGATGCCGCACTCGTAGCCCTGGGCCACCTCGCGGACATCATCCTTGAAGCGCCGTAGGGAGGCGACCTGCGTCCGATGGATCTCCTTGCCGTCCCGAAGCACCACCGCCAGCGACCCTCGGGTGATCTTGCCCTCGGTGACCTGACTGCCGGCGATCACGCCCACCCGCGGGACTCTGATCCGGGCCTTCACCTCGGCGCGGCCCTCGAACACCTCCTCGAAGGTGGGCTCGTGCAGTCCTCGAATGGCCTTATCGATGTCCTCGGTGATCTGGTAGACCACGTCGTAGGTGCGCACGTCGATGCCGTGGCTGTCGGCCAGGGCCTTGGCCCCGGGGTCAGGTCGGACGTTGAACCCGATCACGATGGCGTTGGCGGCGGCGGCGAGATCCACGTCCGCCTCCGAGATCGGCCCAACCCCATCCGCCACCAAACGGAGTCGCACCAAGGGGTCGGCGAACTTGAGCAGGGCCGCGCGGAGCGCTTCGAGCGACCCCTGGCTCTCTGCCTTGACCACCAGGTCCAGATCGCGCACCCCTTCCCCGGACTGCTTGCTGAGCTCGGCCAGGCTGACCCGGTTGGCGTCCGCCTTGCCGGAGCGCAACGCCAACCGCCGCTCCTCCGCCAGGGCGCGCGCCCCACGCTCCGTTTCCACCACCAGCAGGCGATCCCCGGCAGTCGCGACTTCCGGAAGCCCGGTCACCAGGGCCGGCAGCCCGGGGGTTACCTCCTGGGTGCGTTGGCCCCGGTCATCAAAGAGGGCCCGGATCCGCCCCGCCACCGCCCCGACCACAAAGTAGTCCTGAACCCGCAGCGTGCCCTCCTGGACCAGCACGCTCGCCACCGGGCCCTGGCCCTTCTGCAGGTGGGAGTCGATCACCGCGGCCTCGCCCGGGCGGTCTGGATTGGCCCTCGGTTCGCCCAGGTCGCTGACCAGCAGGATCATCTCCAGGAGGTGGTCGATGCCGGCGCCGGTCTTGGCTGAGACCGGGACGCAGACGACGTCACCTCCAAAGTCCTCCACCACCACGCCGTGCGCGGCTAGCTGCTGCTTGACCCGATCGGGATTGGCGTCGTCCCGGTCGATCTTGTTGAGCGCTACCAGCAGGGGGACCCCAGCGTTGCGAACGTGCTTGATCGCCTCCTCGGTCTGGGGCATGACCCCGTCGTCAGCCGCCACCACCAGGACCGCAAGGTCGGTGATGTTGGCGCCGCGGGCCCGCATGGCGGTGAACGCCTCGTGCCCAGGAGTATCGATGAAGGTGATCTTGCGCCCCTGCCGCTCGACGACCGAAGCCCCGATACGCTGGGTGATCCCTCCGGCCTCCCCGGCCGCCACCCTAGTCTCCCGGATGGCGTCCAGCAGGCTGGTCTTGCCGTGGTCGACGTGCCCCAACACAGTGACCACCGGCGGCCTCGGCTTCAGGTGCCCTGCGTCGGCATCCTCCTGGAACTGGTCGCGGTCGAGCATCCGCTCCACCGGCGCAGCCACTTCTGGCTCGGCGTCGGCAATCTCAATCTCAAGCTGCTCCGCAACCAGGCGCGCCGTCCCGGCATCGATGCTCTGGTTGATGGTGGCCAGGATCCGGTGCTGCATCAGGACCTTGGCGACCTCGGCAGCCGAGACCCCCAGGGCATCCGCGAGCGACTTGACGGTGAGGTTGGCGGGCAATGCCGCCTGCTTGACCTTGGCGATGAACGTTTCCTCCTCAGGCTGGGGCTGCTGGCGCGAGGCCAGACCGACGGGGCGAACCTGAGATCATACCCGCCACCGCCTCGGCCACAGCCTCGTTGTCGACGGGATCCCCTCTCAGACGCAGAGCCCGGCTCAGCGCTCGGCGCCGCCGGGCCGCCTCCCAACAAGTCATCTTGGCACACAAATAGGCCCCACGCCCTGGGCCTCGCGGTCCCGCCCCCTCGGCGACCACCCCCTGGCCGTCCCAGCGCAGTCGCAACATCCGGGCCTGCGAGTCCCTGGTGCGACAGCCAATGCAGGTCCGCTGCGGTCGGCTAGCGACCTTCGGAGCGGCTACGAAGCTTCTCCCAGCGGGCGGATGTCGATCCGCCAGCCGGTCAGACGGGCTGCCAGCCGGGCGTTCTGACCCTCCTTCCCGATTGCCAGCGACAGGCTTTGCGGGGCCACGATCGCCGTCGCCCGGTGGGCCGCCTGGTCGAGATGAACCGAGACCACGGGAGCTGGCGCCAGCGACCTGGCCACCAGTTCAGCCGGGTCGGAGGACCACTCCAGGACGTCCACCTTCTCGCCGTTCAGCTCGGCGACCACCGAGCGGATCCGGACGCCCTTCGGCCCGATGCAGGCTCCCTTGGGGTCGATGCCCTGGCGCAACGACTCGACCGCCACCTTGCTGCGCTCCCCCGGTTCGCGGGTGATCGCCTTGACCACCACCGAGCCGTCTGCCAGCTCCGGGACCTCGGCCTCCAGCAAGCGGCGCAGTAACAGGGCGTTGGCCCGCGAGGCCCGGACCTGGAGCACCTCCTCTCCCCCGCCCCGGCGCGACTCCATCAAGACCACCTTGAGGTGGCGGCCGCGGATTAGTCTCTCACCGCGGATCTGCTCTTCCCGGGGCAGGTACGCCTGCAGCTGGCCGGCTCGAAGGAAGGCCGTCCCACCCTCAATCCGCTCGACGATGCTGGCCACCAAGAGGCCCCGGCTAGCCTCCGCCTCGCCCTGCAACCGCTCCAGCCGCGCCTCCCGAACCCGATGCCCGATTGCCGCCTTCACCAGCCGGGCGGCGCGAGCTGCGACCGCCTTGGGCAGCTGCGTCGGCTCCCGGACGGATGAGCCGACCTCAGCCAAGGGGTTCAGCTGGAGCGCCCGTTCGAGGGAGATCTCGGCGTCACTGACCGCCTCCCCCGCCACCACCACCCGGGTTAGTTCCACCACCAGCTGACCGGTTTCCGGATCAAGCTTCACCTCCACCCCCGGGGGGCTCGGCTCCAGCTGCGACCAAGCAGCGGGGATGGCCGCCTCGATGGCCGCCACCACCCCGCCGGTGGGCACCCCGTGAACGTCGCGCAACGTCCGGAGCACCTCGCCCAACTCACCGGCTCGCCAGTTATCGACTTCCGGGAGAGCGCCGGCCACCGACTTCAAAGGTCCACCACCACCTGCGCCGCGGCGACCGCCTTTCGACTGACCCGCCAGGACCGCAGCCTGCCGCCCCTGGTGCGCCGCACCTCGAGGTTGAGCTCCTCCGGCCCGAGCGACACCAGCCTGCCTTCGAGCACAGTTAGGCTCTCACCATCCTGGAGGGTCAGTCGGACCCGGTGCCCCAGGGCGGTGGCGAAATCCTGCTCCGACTCAAGGGTCCGCTCAGCCCCGGGTGAGGACACCTCGAGTGAATAGGGGCCGGGCAGCAGCTCCTCCCTTCGATCGAGCAGTGCCGAGGCCGCCTGGCTGGCCTGGCCACACTCATCGATGGTGATGCCCCCGGGACGATCCACGGTCACCCGGAGGGTGGCGTGACCCTTGCCGGGATACCAGGAAACGTCCACCAAGTCGAGGCCGAGTTGGTGGACGACAGGCTCAAGCAACTCCCTCAGCAACTCTGCCGGCGACGCTTGAGCCACGTTATGTCAGCCTCAGGTACACGGGGATCCAGACCTGTCCCCGGCCCGGGACAGGGAGTGCACCCGGCTGCCTCCGTAGCGCGATTCTAACCTCGGGAGCGGTGCGAATGGTCAGTGTCGCGTGGCGGTGGCGGCTCCCGCCGGCAAACGTCCTCCGCTGCGTCGCACCACCCGCCGGTCCAGTCCTCGCCACGCGGTCAGGAGTGTGCTGGCGTTGAAGATCGAGCTGTAGGTTCCGGAGGCGATTCCCACCAGCAGCGCCAGCACAAAGCCCTGGATCGAAGAGCCCCCGAAGAGGAAGAGGGTGAGCAGCACGAAGATCACCGTGAGCGAGGTGTTGAGGGACCGTGAAAGGGTCTGGGCAATCGACAGGTTGACGACCTGTTCGAAGTTCATCCGAGAGCCCTGGATCCGGAGGTTCTCCCGGATCCGGTCAAAGACCACGATCGTGTCGTGGACAGAGAACCCGACCATGGTCAGGACGGCGGTAACGAACAGCGTATCCACCTGACCGAGCAGGCTGAAGTGGCCCAGGATCGCCCAGATCCCTGCCAAAACGAAGACGTCATGGAGCAACGCCGCCATCGCGCAGAGCGCGAACCTACGCGCGCTGATCTGGGTGCCGGCAAAGCGCACGCCAAGATAGAGGGAAATTAGGGCCGCCGAGATGATCACCAGGAAGACCGCGCTTACCACCAGGCTGCTGGCGATGGTGGGTCCAACTGTGGTTTCGCTCTTGGAGACCGGACTTCCCGCACTGTCTTTGGGCAGGCCGAAGTGGGAGTTCAGCGCCTTCAGGGTATTGGCGGCCTCGCTGGGCGCGATCGGCAGAGTGGTGATTACAAACGTGTTGCTCGCCTCTGACTCGACCTGGGCGCGACCGGCGGGATACGCCGCCAGGGCCACTTTCTGGACTTGGGCCGTGGTCGCCGGCTGCTTGGTCACGACTGTGATGCTGTCTCCGCCGGTGAAGTCGATCCCCAGGTTGAATCCGGCGATGAGGATGGCGAAGACGCCGGGGAGGATGACTGCCAGCGAAGCTGCGAAGTACCGGTTGCGGTGGCTCACCACATCGAAGCGCCCGCCGCTCTTGAATCCCTTGGCGAGGGTCTCGATCGGCAGGATCCTGGTGTAGAGCCCCGGCCGACGGGCAAAGGCGAACCAGCGCTGGACGTAGTGCAACAGGGAGTGGGTGATCACGATCGCCGAGAACATGCTCGCCGCCACCCCGATGAACAGCGTGAGTGCGAAGCCCTTCACGTCGGCGGTGCCAAAGAAGTAAAGAACTGTGCAGGTGATCATCGTGGAGATGTTCGAGTCCCGAATCGCTGGCCAGGCGCGCCGGAATCCGTACTCGGTGGCCAGCTCCAAGGGACGCTCCTGGCGCAACTCTTCCTTCATTCGCTCGAAAATGAGCACGTTGGCATCGACAGCCATCCCCACGCTGAGGATGAATCCCGCTAGCCCGGGCAGAGTCAGTACCACCGGGATCAGCTTGAAAACCGCCAGGACGATCGCTGCGTAGAAGAGGAGGGCGATGCTGGCGAGCAGGCCGGGGAAACGGTAGTAGAGCAGCATGAAGAGGACAACCAACAAGAGCCCGAAGGCCCCCGCGGTCAGGCTCTGTTGTACCGACTGCTTGCCCAGGCTGGCCGAGACCGAGCTCGACTGCGCCACCGTGATCTGCGCGGGGAGGGCGCCGGCGTTGATGTCGTCTACCAACTGCGTCGCGCTCTTGAAAGTGAAGTTTCCGGTGATCTCAGTCTGGTTACTGCTAGGACTGGCTACCGCGGGCGCGGTCAGCACTTGGCTGTCCAGGAAGATCGCCAACTGCGCGGTCGGCGGCGCCGAGGTCGTGGTGCCCCCGTTAGCGCTGCAACCCGGATTCTTAGTGCACGCGGCATTGGTCAACTTCGACCAGACGGCGGCGCCCTGGCTGTTGAAGGTGATGTCCACCGCATAGCCGCCCCCGGGCGACGATCCGACTGCGGCCGCACTGACGTCGGAGGCCGTCAGGCCGGGGACCATCTTCCAGTGGTAGCTCTGGCGAGTGGTGCTGTCGACCGGATAGTAGGCGGGATTGTTGAACTGACAACCCTTCTTGGCGGGGGTGGCTGGCCAGCAGCCGGCAGGTATCAGCTGGTTCTGGTCGATGCAGGTCTGGGTGGAGCAGGCACCGGGCCGACCGTTGACCGATGGGGCACCCGGCGCCGGTACTGCGAAGTGCAGCTGCGAGGTCTGCCCCAGGGCGGCCAGCGCGGTATTGATGTCGACGCCGGGAAGCTGGACCAGGATCTGGTTGTTCCCCTGAGTTTGGAGTTCCGCTCCCGAGACTCCTAGGCTGTTGACCCGGCGCTCCAGGATGGTGAGGGTGTCCGCTTGGGCCTGGGCCAACGTCCTTCCCTTGCGCACGCCGCTGGTGCAACCCGAGCCCGCCGGGTCGTTGTTGCCCTGGCAGATCTGAATCGTGAGCGACGTGCCGCCCTGGAGATCAAGGCCCCGGTGGATGTAGATCTGGTTGCCGCCCAGGGTGGGCTGCTTGCCATGCGGGAGGGAGGCCGTGGCGCTGGTGTGCTTCACCAGCACGTTGTAGATGGGGCTGTAGGCGTCGATGAAAATCGCACCCAGAATGATCAGCACGACTAGAGCCAACCACCACCGGCTAATCCGGATCATCGGCCTGAGTCCGCTCGTGCTGAGTTCAACTGCATGTGAGGAAACCTGATTTTAGGGGAGGGGGAGCTTCCGCCTCAGATTGGCGATCCCGGGTTCAGACTTCTGCCCCCTCACTGAGCTGGCGGCGGCGGCTTTCGATGAACTCCTGAAGCCCACCTACCTCGATCGCCAGACGGGCCCCAGCCATCAACTGGCTGAGGTGCCAGAGGTTGTGCAGGCTGAGCAGGCGGTGGGCCAGGATCTCGCCCGCGACGTAGAGGTGGCGCAGGTAGGCGCGACTGAAGCGAGAGCAGGCGGGGCACTCGCAGCCGGGCTCCAGCTGGCGGCTGTCGCGGCGAAACCTCGCCTGCCGGAGCGACAGCCGCCCCCGGTCGGTGAGAACGGTCCCGGTCCTCGCCAGCCGCGTCGGCAGCACGCAATCGAAGAGGTCGACCCCGCGGGCGACCGAGTCCAGCAGGTCAAGGTCGGTGCCGAGGCCCATCACGTACCGGGGCAGATGCTCGGGCAGGTGCTGGACACAGGCGTCGATGGCAGGCTGGCGCACCTGGGGCGGCTCACCCAGGACCAGCCCCCCGAGGGCGACGCCATCGAACCCCAGACCTGCGATCACCTCCGCCGACTCGGCGCGGAGCCCGAGCTCGAACCCGCCCTGGACGATCCCAAAGAGCATCGCCGAGCCGGTGTCAGTCTGGCGGCACTGCTCCGCCCAGAGGTGGGTGCGGCGGGTGGCGATCTCCGCCAGTTGGAGCGAGGTGCCGAAGGGTACGGGTTGGTCCAAGACCATGATCACGTCACTGCCCAGCTTGAGCTGGCCCTCGACCACCCCCTTGGGGGTGAGCTGGATGGTGTCGCCGTCGTACGGCGAGCGGAAGGTGACCCCAGTATCGTCCAGCTCGACCAGCTCACCGAGACTCACCAGCTGGTAGCCACCACTGTCGGTCAGGATGGATCCTGGCCAGCCCATGAACTGGTGAAGGCCTCCCATCTCGGCTATCAGCTCCACACCCGGTCGTAAGGAGAGGTGATAAAAGTTGGCCAGGATCATCTCGGCCCCGGCCTGGGCCACTTCTAGGGGGTCGCAGGCCTTGACCGTGGCGTGGGTTCCCACCGGCATGAAGGCGGGGGTTTGGACCTCGCCATGGGCGGTCCGGAGAGTGCCCCGACGTGCCCTCCCGTCCCTGGCCAAGATAGTGAACCGGCCGGCGGCTTCGCTCAAGCGAGACGCCATCCGAACATGCAGTCGCCGAAGCTGAGGAAGCGATAGCCGCGCTGGAGGGCTGCTCGGTAGGCCGCCCGGACCCGATCTCTCCCGTAATAGGCGCTGACCAGGACCAGCAGGGACGACCTCGGTTGATGGAAGTTGGTGAGCAGTCCATCGACCACCTGAAAGCGGCTCCCAGGGCGCAGGTACAGGTCGGTTTCGCCGGCGCCAGCCAGCACACCTCCCTCACCATCTGGGCTCGACTCGAGGCAGCGGACCGCCGTGGTCCCGACCGCGATGATCCGACCCCCGGTGGATCGGGACGCCCCCACCTGGGCCGCGGCCAGAGAGGAGATTCGGTAGCGCTCGGAGTGCATCGGGTGGGCCTCGATGGTGGGGGTCCGGATCGGGGTGAAGGTAGCGAGCCCCACCTCCAGCTGGACCCGAGAGACGACGACCCCGCTCGCTTCCAGCTCCAGCAGGAGCTCTTCGGTCAGGTGCAGCCCCGCGGTGGGGGCCGCCGCCGAGACCGCGGGGCCTTTGGAGTAGACCGTCTGGTACCGCTCTGGATCGCCCCGCTGCTGTTTCAGGTAGGGGGGCAGGGGTACCTCTCCGATCTCAGCTAAGTTGACGCCGGCGTCGACGTCGAGCCGGACCTCCCGGCCCGCCGGGTGGCCGGCCCAGACCGACTCCACCACAGCCCGCCACCCCCTGCCCTCCAGGGCGGCGCCGGGGGACAGGGCTCGCGCCGGCCGGGCCAGCGCCAAATAGCGGCCAGCAGCAAGCTCCCGGAGCAGCAGGACCTCCCCGGAACGCTCGCCCACCGTACCCCGCAGCCGGGCCGCCCTGACCCGGGTGTCGTTCACCACCAGGCAATCGCCGGTCCGGAGCACGCGGGGCAGGTCGGTAACGAGGGAGTCGCGCACCCCACCGCCAGGCTCCAGGACCAGCATGCGGCTGGAGCTGCGCTCCGCCAGTGGCTGTTGGGCGATCGCCTCGGCCGGCAGCGGGTAGTCGAACTCCTCAGTCGGAGTCCCTTGCCACTCAGTCCTCGCCGACAAAGAGGTCCGCCGCCTGAGCGAGCACCGCGCCAGGGGCATCGGCTGGGACCGCCAGGCCCAAATGCCGGTAGGCGCTTCCGGTCGCGACTCGGCCCCGGGGCGTCCGGGCCAGGAGACCCAACTGGATCAGATACGGCTCCAGCACCTCCTCGATGCTGTGCGGCTCCTCGGCGAGAGCGGCTCCCAGGGTGCCGAGGCCGACAGGTCCCCCGCCGAACTGCTCACAGATCAGCCGGAGCAGCCGCCGATCCGAGGCGTCCAGGCCCTGCTCATCGACCTCGAGAAGACGCAGCGCCTCCTGGGCCAGCTCCCGGCTGACCGTCCCGTCGCCGCGTACCTGGGCGTAGTCCCGCAGCCGCCGCAGCAGACGGTTGGCGACCCGCGGGGTGCCTCGCGACCGGGCTGCCAGCAGCACGACCGCCTCATCGTCGATCGGGACCTGGAGCAGACCCGCCGATCGCTTGACGATGGTGGCCAGCTCCTCCTTGGTGTAGAACTCCAGCCGGAAGGTGGCCCCGAAGCGATCCCGAAGCGGGGCCGAGATCATCCCGACCATGGTGGTGGCCCCAATCACGGTGAAGCGTTGGAGGGAGATCCGCAGCGCCTGGGCGCCCACCCCCTTCCCGGACACGAAGTCGAAGGAGAACTCCTCCATCGCCGGATAGAGGCTCTCCTCCACCACCCGCTGCAGCCGGTGGACCTCGTCAATGAAGAGGACGTCTCCCTCGCCGAGGCTGGTTAGCAAGCTGGCCAGTGCCCCCTGGAATTCGATCGCCGGACCGCTGGTGACGCGCAGATTCACCCCGGTCTCGGCGGCGACGATGTTGGCGAGGGTGGTCTTGCCCAGACCGGGAGGCCCCGACAGCAGCAAATGCTCGATCGGCTCCCCCCGGGAACGGGCGGCGTCGATGAGGATGGCCAGCTGTTCGCGGACCTGCTCCTGGCCGACGAACTCCTCCAACCGCCGGGGGCGCAACTGGCGGTCGATCTCGGGTTCGTCCCCCGCGGCGGCGGGGGCCAGCACCTGCTCCTCATTCATCATGGCGAACTCCTGACGCCGACTTGGACCAGCCGCTGCAGAGCGGACTTGACCATATCCTCGATGGTCCGCTGAGAGTCGCCCGCACCGTCCGTCGAGGTCCCGGTCTCGGTGACCGCCCGCCTCGCCTCGCTGGCAGGGAAGCCGAGCGCGACCAGGGCGGCGGTGGCTCGCTCACCCAGCGGACCCGTGTCGGTCGGGGTTAGTGAGGCACCGGGAACCGCGAGCTGGTCGACCCTCCCCTTCAGCTCCAGAACGATCCGCTGCGCCGTCTTGGCGCCGATGCCGGGGACCGAGGCCAGCAGGGCGTGATCCTCGTTCATGATCGCCGCGACCAGGGACGGCCACTCCACCCTCGCCAGGATCGCCAGGGCGGCCTTGGGCCCGATCCGCTCCACCGTGAGGAGGTACCGGAAAAAGACCAGCTCCTCGGACGAGAAAAATCCGTACAGGGAGATGGCGTCCTCGCGGACCACGGTGTGGATCTGCAAGCTGACCTCGCCCGCCTCCCCCAGCAGCTGGGCGGCGGTGCGGGGGTGGACGTACACCTGATACCCGACTCCCCCGACCTCCAGGACAGCCCACTCGTCCTCCACCCTCACCACCACTCCCCGCAGGGCGGCGATCAACGTCTCGCCCCTGCGGCCAAGGCTCGGTGCAGGCCGGCGGCGTGCTGGTGGCAGATGCCGACCGCGCAAGCGTCGGTGATGTCGTCGGGGCTGAGCGGAACACCATCCCCGAGCAGCAGGCGCACCAGCTTGGCCACCTGTCGCTTGGGAGCCGAGCCGCTGCCGGTCACCGCCTGCTTGACCTCGCCTGGGGTGTACTCGTGCAGCTCGAGGCCAGCTCGGGCCGCAGCGCAGACCAGGACCCCCCGGGCCTGGCTCACCGCCATGGCGGTCGAGACATTGCGGCTGAAGTACAGCCGCTCCAGCGATACCGCCTGGGGCGCCTGGCTGGCGACCAGCTCACCGAAGCTCTCCCACAGAGAGAGCAAGCGCCGGCCCTGGTCCTGGTGGGCAGGAGTCGACCAGACGCCGGCATCCCTCAGGGCGACCCGGCCCCCGCCGCCCTCGATCAAGGCCCAGCCGGTCAGGGCCAGCCCGGGGTCCAACCCGAGGACTAGCACCAGTCCGCCCCCTCCCACGCCCGGGCCACGCCCGCGGCCGCCTAGACCTCGGCCAGAACGTCGTCCGGGAGCACCGCATTGCAGTGGACCTCCCGCACGTCGTCGTGCTCCTCGAGCGCCTCCAGGAGCCTGACCACTGCTGGCGCGTTCTTGGCGTCGACCTCGACGGTGTTACTGGGCAGCATGGTGACCTCGGCGCTCTCGACTACGATCTTGGCCTCCTCGAGAGCGTGGCGGAGCGCCTCCAGCCGGTCGGGGGCGACGTAGACCTCCACACCCCCCTCCTCCATCTGGACGTCGTCGGCCCCTAGTTCGATCGCCTGCAGAGCCAGCTCCTCGGGATCTTGGGAGCCCGGGTTGACCCGGATCAGCCCGGTTCGGTTGAACATCCACCCCACCGAGTTGGACTCCCCGAGGCTGCCACCGGAGCGGGCGAAAAGGTTACGAATACCGGCGACTGTGCGGTTGCGGTTGTCGCTGAGGACGTCGACCAGAATCGCCACCCCACTGGGCCCGTAGCCCTCGTAGCGAATCTCTTCGATGGCGTCGCCCTGGAGCTCGCCGGTACCGCGTTTGATGGCGCGCTCAATGTTGTCGGCGGGCATGTTGACCTCGCGCGCCTTCTGCATCGCCAGCCGCAGCCGGAAGTTGATGTTGGGATCGCTCCCCGCCTCCCGGGCGGCCACCGTGATCTCATTACCGACCTTGGTGAAGGTCTGGCCCTTGCGGGCGTCAACGACCGCCTTCTTGTGCTTTATCCCCGCCCACTTGGAATGCCCAGACACCGACTACCTCCGACCTTGGCCGCTACGACCCGCCGACAACCTTGAACGAACATACATTCCCAAGGCTTCCAGTGTAACCGGGGCTCTTCGGCCTAGCCTAGCAGTCCGCCGCAAAGGCTTCAGCGGACCTCACTGTTCCGGATCGGGCGCCGATACTCGCACTCATCAGCCGGCGAGCGGTCAGCCCGGGGTCAGCCGGGCCACCCGTCGGGCGCCCACCTTGAGCACCGCCCCGAAGACGACGGTGACCGGCTCACGCCAGTCGCCGATGCGGGCGCCCGCCAGTTCGACCGCCCCACCCTGAACCAGCCTCGCCGCTTCACTCTTGGACTTGGCCATCCCCGCCGCCACCAGCAGATCCCTGACGTCCCAGCTGCTCTGGTTGGGGATCGCCACCTCCGCGATGGCGCTCGGCAACTGGTGGTCCCGGTGGACGCTGAAGAACTCCTCCCGCGCGGCGCTCGCCTGGGCCTTGTCGTGCAGCTCGGAGACCAGCAGCTCGGCCAGGTCGGCCTTGGCGTCTCGGGGGTTGAGCGATCCGTCCTGGAGCTCCCGCGCCATGCGCTCCAGCTGCTCCTTTTGGGTGTCGGTGAGCAGAGCCTGGTAGCGGGTGATCAACAGATCGGGGATCGACATCAGCTGCCCGAACTGGGAACCAGGGGTGTCCGCCACCGCGACCGCGTTGCCCAGCGATTTGCTCATCTTCTTTTCGCCGTCGAGTCCTTCCAAGAGCGGCACGGTGACGATGTCCTGGGGCGCCTGGCCGTACGCCACCTGCACGTCCCGGCCCCGGAGCAGGTTGAACAGCTGGTCGCTGCCGCCCAGCTCCACGTCAGCCCTAATGGCCACCGAGTCGTAGCCCTGCAGCAGCGGATAGAAAAGTTCATGCACCCCGATCGGCTGCCCCGTGCGCATCCTTTGCTCGAAGTCGCTGCGCTGCAGCAGCTGGGCAACAGTGGCGGTGTTGGCCAGCCGCAGCACCTCCACCAGGTCGAAGCCGTCGTACCACTCGCTCTGACGCCGGACCTCGGTGCGCTCCGGATTGATCACGCAGAAGAGCTGGTCGAGGTAGGTCTTGGCGTTCGCCTCCACCTCCTCCACCGTGAGCTGGGGCCGGGTCACCGAGCGCCCGGTCGGGTCACCGATCCGGGCGGTGTAATCGCCGATCACCAAGACCGGTAGGTGACCCTCGGCCTGCCAGCGCCGCAGCAGGCGCATGGGCACCATGTGCCCAAGGTGGAGATCAGGGGCACTGGGATCGATCCCGAACTTGATCCGCAGCGGCTCGCCCCGGTTGAGCCGCTCCGAGAGATGCTCCCGGTTCTCGCAGTGAACGACTCCGCGTAGCAGGCTCTCAGCTGTGGTCACAGCCGCAGAGCCTACCTTGCCAGGGTTACGGGGCGGGTCAGTCGCTGCCGACCAAGAGGTCAGTAGCCGTAGCGGTGAATCCCCTGCGGCTTCACCCGGATGGTGACCCGCTCCTCGCCGGGTCCGCGCCACTCCGCGGGGTACTTGTCCTGTCCGGTGTACTTTTTGGTCAGGCGGTCGATCGTCTCCTCGGCCCGCTCGTGCTCCAGCGTCGCGACCCCGACCACGGCCATCGAGATCTGGGGGTTGTCCTGGCCGTGGACCGACACCGCCACCCGGGGGTCGCGCGCGATGTTGCCCTGCTTGATCCGACCCATCACGGTGTTCATGACGATGTCCCCACCATCCTCGTCGACCCAGAGCACGGTGCTGATCGGAGCCCCGTCGGTACCGAGGGTCGTCAGGTGGGCGAAGTTCTTGCCCTTCAAGAGCTCGCGATCTGTCTCGCTCAACTGTGCTGTCACTACTCGATCCTCCCTCAGGTCA
>OCZT010001777.1_pt1 | contig 22380 bp, 24 predicted proteins | sample 1539031 | NCBI WGS metagenome assembly OCZT01 (sample SAMEA3539308, study PRJEB22396) | soil metagenome | biome: tundra; feature: field; material: soil | place: USA | collected 2010-05 | depth 0.15 m | reverse complement strand
CACCGAGATCTACACTCTTTCCCTACACGACGCTCTTCCGATCTAATCGGGTCAACGGCGGCGCTGTCGTGCGTAGCCTCCTGCGCCAATGACCAGGAGTAGCGCCACGGCCAAAAGGAGCGCCGCCTGGATTGCGATCGTCTCCGGGTCCGGCCGGCTGTTGGCGACGGTGCTCGGGCGACCGGCTGCCGGTAGCTTGGGCGCAGGTGCCGGCGCCAGCTGCACAACTGCGGTTGCCACCGGGCATCCAGCGGCGGGAACCGTGGCTCCTGATGCGTACGAACCCGTCACCGGCAGAAAGGTGTGGCGCAGCCCCACGACAGTCTGGGTGGTGGCGAAGGCCTGGAGCTTACCGCCCGTGGCGAAGACAAAGCCGCCGCTGGCGGGATCCTGGAACGTCAGAATGTCCGACGGCGCGTTGCCCTTGGCGTTGGTCCAGGTGCTGCCCGCAGGGTCCTGGCCTGACGCGAGCAGCGCCTGGATGACGAAGCTGTCCGAGTCGGGGTCGCTGGCGGTGCCGAAATCGGTGGAGAAGGTGAAGCCACCGCTGGCCGGGTCCTGCTGAGTCAGCAGGTAGGTGAAAGCCGTCGAGAAAATCGCGCCGTCAGTGGTGGCGGTATGGCCGGTGGCGGCCAGGGCCATAAGCGCTATCGCGGTGTCGTTGGTATCAAAGGTGCCGAACGACGACCAGCCCCCCTTGGTGACCCCGCTGGTGCTCTGCAGGCTTTCCAGCTCGGTGATTGCCTTGACCGGCACTGTGAAGCTCAGGTCCCCGGCAACGAGCCCCAGGATGGCGTTGGCCTGCGCGAAGGTCTGGTTCTGTCCCGCGCTGAGAGCGTCCAGGAAGACGCCAGTGGCCGGGTTGTAGTACGGTGTCGGGCTTCCGCCCGGGGTACTGCCGTTGCGGAGCCGATCGATGAGGTTCAGGCCGCCAAAATTGTGAGGGTCGCGGTGGCCGGCGACGACCGCCTGGATCAGCTTGCCGAGCACGTTGGCATCCGCCAGTGACGCTTGGGAGCCGGCGAGGTCTACCAGAAAGTAGTCGAAGGGCGACTTGCCAGTCGGCCCAGTTAGGGTGCCCGGGTCGACGCCATCCGTGGCCGCGCCCAGGACGTAATCCGCTGTTTCGTTGATGTTGCCGTCAATCGAGCCGTCGCTCATTTGCACGCTGTGCATGTACTGAACCGCTCGAGTTGCTGGGTCGCATGCCGCCGTGGCCGGGGTGGCCCCGGCTCCGAGCAGGAGGGCCAGTGTCGCGCTGGCCACCAAGATCAGGTGTCGCATATTCATCTCCAGCGGCGATATGAACCGCCCGCGCTGAAGACTTCCTGCCGCCGAAGGCTGTCGTTCCCGTTGCGCGCGGGGGTACGTAGCGCCTCCTCAGCGGGTCTCCTGGCTCGCGGATCCTCGCGGCTGGCCGCCTTCCCAGGACCTTGCGGTCCCAGTGGCTCAGTGGCCAGCCACTCCTCGCTCACAGTTGCGCGACAGCGCCGGATTCACACCGGCTTCCCTCGTCCGAAGTGGCTGGGAAATACTATAGGTCAGCGGCCGATGGCCGTAGGAGGTGCCTGATGACCGAAGCTGCAACCAGCGAGTCGACCGCGGTGGGGAATCGCGACCGACTGTATATCGACGGCCAGTGGGTCGAGCCCGACGGACAGGGCCGGCTGGAGGTCATCAACTCCGCCACCGGGGAGGTGTGCGCCACCGTCCCGGAGGGCAGCGCTGCTGACGCAGATCGCGCCGTGGGCGCCGCGCGAGCCGCGTTTGACGGCTGGGCGGCGACCAGCCCGGCGGAGCGGGCCGAGTACCTCGACAAGATCAAGGCCGGGCTCCAGGCGCGCATGGCCGACCTCCTCCAGATCATTGCGGTCGAGGTCGGGATGCCGACCTCGCTGTCGCCCGCCTACCAGCTGGGTTCGCCGCCGTTTGCCTTCGGCTACTACGCCGGGCTACTCCGCGACTTCACCTTCGAAAAGGAGGTGGGCAGCTCCCTGGTCGTCTACGAGCCGGTCGGCGTCGTGGGCGCCATCACGCCCTGGAACTACCCACTGCATCAGATCTCGCTCAAGGTAGCGCCGGCGCTGGCCGCCGGCTGCACCGTCGTCCTCAAGCCGAGCGAGGTGGCGCCACTCAACGCCTTCGTGCTCGCTGAGGTGATCGAGGAGGCGGGGCTGCCCGCGGGCGTCTTCAACCTCGTCACCGGCACCGGCCCGGTGGTAGGGGAGGCGCTGGCCTCGCACCCCCAGGTCGACATGATCTCCTTCACCGGCAGCACGCGCGCAGGCAAGCGGGTCAGCGAGCTGGGAGCTCAGACAGTGAAGCGCGTCACCCTGGAGCTGGGTGGCAAGTCAGCCAATGTCATCCTTGACGACGCCGACCTCGACACCGCGGTCCGTCGCGGGGTCCAGCAGGTGCTGGTCAACACCGGCCAGTCGTGCAACGCGTGGACGCGGATGCTGGTGCCGCGCGACAAGCAGGCCGAGGTGGAGCGGATCGCCACCGAGGTCATCGCCCAGACCCAGGTTGGGGATCCCATGGACGCCGGCAGTTTCGTCGGCCCGCTGGTTTCCAAGGCGCAACAGGAGCGGGTCCAGGGCTACATCCGCAAAGGCGTCGAGGAGGGCGCGCGGCTGGTTGCCGGTGGCGATGCGCCTCCCCCCGGCCAGGAGCGTGGCTACTTCGTGCGGCCGACGCTGTTTGCGGATGTCAAGCCGAACATGACGATCGCCCAGGAGGAGATCTTCGGGCCCGTGATTTCGATAATCGCGTATGACACCGAGGATGAAGCGGTGGCGATCGCCAACGACAGCATCTATGGACTGGCGGGAGCCGTATGGTCGGCGAACCCGGAGCGCGCCAAGCGGGTGGCCCTGCGGATCCGCACCGGCCAGGTCGACATTAACGGCGGCAGCTTCAACATGCTGGCGCCTTTCGGCGGGTACAAGCAGTCGGGCAACGGGCGCGAGCTAGGGGAGTTCGGCTTCGAGGAGTTCCTGGAGGTGAAGTCGCTCCAGCTCTAGACCCCATGGGCCTTCGCCGCTTCAGCTTGTGAAAGCGGCGCGGCTAGAATTCGTTCATGCCCCGCCCCCGCTGGCGCACGCCCCTGACCGACCAACTCTTTAAGGCCGTGCTCGAACTGAAGAGCGTTGAGGAATCCGAACGGTTCTTCGAGGATCTCTGCACGCTCAAAGAGATCTCCGACCTGTCGCACCGGCTTGAGATCGCGAGGCTCCTCCATGAGGGCGCCAAGTACGAGGAGGTCGTGGTGGCGATGCGAAAGGCGCTGGAGAACCAGCCGGTTCCCAGTACCGCGACCATCAGCCGCATCAATCGTTTCCTACGCTATGGCGCCGACGGCTATCGCCTCATCCTCGATCGCATGGCGCCCCGCGGCCGTGGCTGAGCCGGCTCCGGTCGAGATCCTCGCGGATGATCGGCTGGAGGAGATCCGGCCCCTGCTTCTTGACCTACTGGTCGAGGACCAGGGTCACTACGGCTCCCGGCTCGAACGATCCGAGATTGATGTTGGGTTGCTGGGCCCGCTGCGCCCCGGCTTTCCCGGCGAGAACGTGATCCTTGCCGTCCGCGAGGAGGGCGAGGTGGTCGCGCTTTGCTGGTGCGTCATCTTCGATCCCGGCACCGGCCGGGAGGGGGAGGTGGCAGAGGTCTACGTTGTTCCCGACCATCGTGGTCGGGGCCTGGCGACCCGGCTGCTGCGTCGCGCTATCGAGCTCTTCCAGGAGCGCGAGGTCACCTTCGCGGCGGTGTGGACGCACTCTCGAAACCCTGGCGCGGTCCGACTGTATCAGCGCGCCGGCTTCACACCCACGGAGCAGATGGTGCTGACCTGGCTCCCGGGCGGGGACTGAGGTCGTGCGAATCCTGCAGGTGCTCGGGATCTTGCTGCTGGCGGCGGCCGTCGCCGCCGCGGTTAGCTACGCGGTGGTGAACCTTCAGCGGCGGGATACCACGGCGACAGTGGCGCGCGGCCCGCTCCCGCAGGGGGGACAGGCGGATGGCCCGCAGACCGCCGCCCAGCGCGCTGCCGACTCGGTGGTCCGGATCGCGACCGGTACCGCGAGCGCTGGAGGCAGCGGGACGATTGTGGACTCTCGCGGCTACGTGCTCACGGCCGAGACCGTGGTCGCCGGGGCGGCCGGCCTTTCGGTGGTGCTTCCCAGCGGCAAGACCATGCCGGCACTGGTTGTGGGGACCGACCCAGCAGAGGGGTTGGCGCTGCTCAAGGTCGAAGCCACCAATCTCAAAGCACTCCAGGTTTTCGGGGGCACGCCGCTCGAGACCGGCAGCGGGGTCGCCGTGATGGCGGCGCTTCCCGGCTTCCAGATGGCGGTGGGGGCGGTGGCCACGGCTCACACCACCACCACCGTGGTCGACGCGGCCCAACCTGGCCGCCAAGTGGTGCTCAACGACGTAGCCGCGCTGGACGTGGCTCAGCGCGACGGCCAATTGGGAGCGCCCATTCTCGACGGCGCCGGCAGGCTGATCGGGATGGTTGTGTCCGCCGGGCCGCAGGTATACGGCGTCGACATGGCTGACGCCCAGCCGTCAGTGCAGCAACTGATCGATACCGGCCACGTCAGCTTCCCATCGCTGGGTTTTGACTACCGTCAGCTGACGGCGTCGGAAGCCTCCGGCCACGGTGTCGCCGCCGGTGTCGAGGTGCTGGCGGTGGTAGCCGGCGGGGCAGCAGCGCAGGCGGGAATCGCAGTCGGGGATGTCGTCGTGAGCGCCAACGGCACCAACCTCGACCCGGCCCACCCCCTGATCCGGATCCTGCGGGGGATGTCGGTTCGGCAGTCGGTCCCGCTGTCGGTGAAGACCCCCTCGACGACCAAGAGGGTGTCGGTGCCGCTGGCGCTGGCGCTGGCGCTGGTCAGTTCGTGACCGACGCGCTCTCGCCCCGCCAGGCGGTGATCGCCTGGGCGCAGCCGATCGTCGACAGCTACCTCGAGGAGCAGGGCCTGGCGGCGATCCCGGTAAAGCCCGAGCGGCCGGCCCGCCCGGACCACGGCGACCTGGCCCTCAACCTCGGCCTGCAGCTGGCCGGGCGCCTGAAACGACAGCCGCTGAAGATTGCCGCGGAAGTGGCCGAGCGCCTTCCCCTGGACGGCCCGGTGAGCGCGGTCGAAGTGGCGCCGCCAGGGTTCATCAACCTGCGGCTTGATCCTGGTTGGGTCTTTGGGAGCCTTCACGGTGTGGTCGAGAGCGCTGCTGGTTGGGGCCGTTCTGGCTACGGCGCCGGCAAACGAGTGCAGGTGGAGTTCGTCAGCGCCAACCCGGTTGGCCCGCTGCTGTTCAGCCACGGCCGCGGTGCGGTGGTCGGGGACACCGTCGCCCGCCTGCTGGACTTCACCGGCCACGACGTCGAGCGCGAGTACTACATCAACGACGGCGGCCGCCAGGTCCACGTCTTCGCGCAGTCGCTGCTGGCTGCGCGCCGAGGGGTGCCTCCCCCCGAGGACGGCTACGCCGGCCAATACATCCAGGACCTCGCCGCCGAGATTCCCGCCCACGTCCTGGAAAGCGACGCGGAGGCGATGGAGGCGGCGGTGCTGCGTTGGGGCGTGGATCACTACCTCCAGGAGTTCAAAGAGCACCTCGAAGCCATTGGCATCCGCTTCGACCACTGGTTCAGCGAGCGCAACCTGTTCGGTGAATGGGAGGCGGACACCATTGCCGAGCTGGAGCGCGCCGGGGTCCTCAGTCGCCACGACGGGGCGACCTGGATGAAGCTCGGGGACAAAGAGGACGTCCTCTACAAGAGCTCCGGTGAGCCGACCTACCTGATGGGCGATCTGCTGTACCACCGCGACAAGCTCATCCGCCGTGGTTTTGATACCGCCATCGACGTCTGGGGCTCAGACCATCAGAACCAGGTCCGCCGCCTGAAGCAGGCCGTCCAGGTCTTCGGCGTCGATCCCGAGCGTTTCGTGGTGATCCTGATCCAGATGGTCCGGATGAAGAGCGAAGGCGAGTTCGTCAAGATCAGCAAGCGCGCGGGCAACATCATCCTGCTGAAGGAGCTGGTCGACGAGGTTGGAGCCGACGCGGTCCGGTACCACTATCTATTGCGAAGCTCTGACGCCCCCATGGACTTCGACGTCGACCTGGCCCGGAGCAGGTCCAACGAAAACCCGGTTTTCTACGCCCAGTACGCCCATGCTCGCCTCTGCGGCGTTCGGGTTGTCGCCGCCGAGGCCGGCCTAAGCGCCGACCCAGCCGCGATCGGCAGGCTGGGCGCTTCCGCGGAGTTGGCGCTGGCTCGCGAGCTGCTCGACTTCCCCGACATCGTCGCGGAGGCGGCTAGGGAGTTGGCGCCCCACGACCTGCCCCACTACGGCCAGCGCCTGGCGGAGAGCATCCACGGCTTCTACCACGCCGGCAACCAGGACCCCGCGATGCGGGTGGTGGTCGATGACCGCGAGCTTGCCGGGGCGCGGCTCTTCCTCTGCGAGGCGGCGCGCCAGACGATGGCCAACCTGCTGGGCCTGATGGGCGTCGCGGCGCCCGAGCGGATGTAGCTGGAGCCGACCTGCTAAAACCTGCAACGGAATATCACCGCCGCCCCCGGGACGGCAGGAGGACTTGATGGAGATCAGTTTTGTCGGTCATGCGTGCTTCCGGCTGCGGGGACGCGAGGCCAGTGCTGTCATTGATCCATACGGCAAGGGCCTTGGTTTGGCCACCCTGGTTCCGAGCAAGTTCGGCGCCGACGTGCTCGCGATCAGCCACGACCACCCTGGCCACAACAACCGCGCCATGGTCGGCGGCGATCCCTTCGTGATCACGACGCCTGGTGAGTACGAGGTCAAGGGCATCGGGGTGCGCGGTGTGGCGGCTTACCACGACAACGAAGCTGGGGCCAAGCTCGGCGGAGTCACTCTCTTCGCTATCACCGTGGACGAGATCGTGATCGCCCACCTGGGCGACCTCGGCCATGGCCTCTCGGAGGCGCAGCAGGAGCAGCTTGGCAGCGTCGACGTCCTGCTCGTGCCCGTGGGTGGAGGCACGTCTTTGTCCGCCACCGCAGCCGCGGCGGTGGCCAACCAGCTGGAGCCCAAGATCGTCATTCCAATGCACTACAAGCTCCCCGGGCTGAAGATCGCGCTCGACGAGCCCAAGCACTTCGCCGCCGAGATGGGCATCGAGCAGATCGAATACCAGCCCAAGCTGGTCCTTAACAGCAAGCCTTCGAGCGACGACACCAAGGTCGTGTTCCTGGAGGCCCGCGCCTTGGCTGCATGAGGCGGCGGTGACTAGACTGTGGAGTCGCGCTCCTCGACCACAGTCGTCTCAGTCCGTGTCTCGGTGGCAGTCCCTGTCTCCGCGGGAGCCTGGACGACGGGCGTCTCGACCACCGGCGTGGTCACCACGCGGGTTGTGACGACCGGAGTCTGCACCACTGGGGGCGGCGGTGGCATGATCATCCGGCGGCGTCGATAGCCCCCGGCGCCCGCGAGCAGCACCACCACCAGAATGATGATCAGCACGATGATTAGTGGTTCCATGGGCAATCCTCCAACTTGGCTGTCCCCCGTTTATGACCTTATGCGATTTTGGCAGCTTCTTCCGTTCTCAGCGCATTGCGCCCTGACGGCAGCGTTGATAGACTCCTAAAAACCCCCTAGGAGAGAGCCGTTGCCGAAGTTCGTCTTTGTAACCGGGGGAGTGGTCTCGAGCCTTGGGAAGGGCATAACTGCAGCTTCCATCGGGACCATTCTCAAAGCCCGCGGGCTAAAAGTCTCTCTCCAGAAGCTCGACCCCTACATCAACGTCGACCCCGGGACGATGCGCCCGCAGGAGCACGGCGAGGTGTTCGTCACCGACGATGGCGCCGAGACCGACCTCGACCTCGGCCACTACGAGCGCTTCACCGACGCCACCCTGTCCAAAGCCAGCAACGTCACCACCGGCAAGATCTACAGTGAGGTAATCGCCAAGGAGCGCCGTGGCGACTACCTGGGGGCCACGGTCCAGGTCATCCCGCACATCACCAACGAGATCAAAGAGCGGGTCACCCGGGTGGCCTGGGAGAGCAACGCCGACGTTGTCATCGTCGAGGTCGGCGGAACCGTCGGTGACATCGAGTCGTTGCCGTTCCTGGAGGCCATCCGCCAGCTCAAGAACGATCTCGGTCGCAAGAACGTCTTCTACGTCCACGTGACCCTGGTGCCGTACATCGCGGTCAGCGAGGAGTACAAGACCAAGCCAACCCAGCACAGCGTGGCCCAGCTGCGAAGCATCGGTATCCAACCCGACGCCATCTGTCTGCGCAGCGAAAAGCCGATCGCCACCGCGCTCCGGGAGAAGATCGCAGGCTTCACCGACGTCGAAAAACGGGCTGTGATTTCGCTCCCCGACGCCGACTCCATCTACAAGGTGCCGCTGGTGCTGGAGGACGCTCGCTTGGCGGAGGTCATCTGTGAGGAGCTCGACATCCCCATTGAGGCGCCCGACCTCGATGCCTGGCGGGAGATGTGCAAGCGCATCGACAATCCTCGCGGGTCGGTGCGGATTGGCCTGGTCGGCAAGTACATCGCGACGCCCGATGCCTACATGAGCGTGACCGAGTCGCTGCGCCACGCGGGCTTTTTTCACCACGTGAAAGTCGAGATCAAATGGATCAACTCGGAGACGCTGGAGCAGGGAGACCTCTCCCAGCTCGATGATGTCCACGGCATCCTGGTGCCCGGCGGCTTCGGTCACCGGGGCATCGAGGGCAAGGTCAACGCCTCGCGCTTCGCCCGCGAGCACAACGTGCCATACCTGGGCCTCTGCCTGGGGTTGCAATGCGCCGTGATCGGATTCACCCGCGATGTCCTTGGCCTGCCCGACGCGAACTCCACGGAGTTCAACTTCGCCACCGCGGCGCCGGTGATCGACCTGCTGCCGGAACAGCGCGACGTCGCCGACAAGGGCGGGACGATGCGGCTCGGGCTCTACCCCTGCAGCCTGGCTCCCCGGACCCTGGCCCAGGCGGTCTATGACGAGAAGATCGTCTACGAACGCCACCGCCACCGCTACGAGTTCAATAACGCCTACCGCGAGGCCCTCGAGGAGGCCGGCATGGTCTTCTCCGGCGAGTACCAGGCCAAGAAGCTGGTCGAGATCATCGAGCTTCGCGACCACCCTTTCTTCATGGCCTCCCAGTTCCATCCCGAGTTCCGATCACGGCCCAACAAGCCCCATCCGATGTTCCGCGAATTCGTCCACGCGGCCTGCGTGCACGCAGGCTTCGAGCCGGCGCCGCGGCTGGCAGCCGCCGCCCCGGCGCCGGCCCGGCGGAGTAAGGCCACGGCCTCGGAGCCGGCGGTCGACCCCACCTCCTAGCCCCACACCCCGGGCCGGGACCTCCCTGCCACAGGTCAGCATCAAAACGCACTAAACGGCGGCTTTCGTCTTAGGCTATCGGACGTGATCCAGCAGACCGCGGTCAGCCAGAAGAACCTCGGTATGGAGCTGGTCCGGGTCACCGAGGCCGCGGCCCTGGCGTGTGGCCGCCTGATGGGCCGGGGCGACCAGGAGGAGATCCGGCGGTCAGCAGCCGAGGCGATGGCGCAATCGATGGTCTCGGTCAACATGGACGCTGACCTCGTCGTGTTGGTCGGCACCCCGCAACCTGGTGAAGAGCTTGTCAGTGGCTTCCGCTGTGGCCAGGGCCAGGGGCCGCGCGTGGACCTCGCGGCCGGGCCCCTCGACGGGGTGAGCCTGGTCACGCGCGGTCTTACCGGGGCGATGACGGTGGTGGCCGCGACCGAGCAGGGTCAGATGCGCCTGCCCGGGAGCCTGCTGCTTGAGAAGATCGCTGTCGGGCCGGCGGCCCGCGGCGCCGCCGACATCAACGAGAGCGTCGAGAACAACCTCAACCGGATCGCCTTCGCCAAGGACGTGCGGGTCGGCGACCTCACCGTTGTCATCCTTGACCGGCCTCGCCACCAGAAGATGCTCGAGGAGGTCCGGGAGGCGGGTGCGCGCGTCAGCCTCATCAGTGACGGCGAGGTCTCGGCGGCGATCCGGGTCGCGATGGAGGACTCGGGCGTGGACGTTGTCATGGGTATCGGCGGCGCCGAGGATGCCATCATCGCCGCATGCGCGCTCAAGTGCCTCGGGGGCGAGCTGGTGGCCAAGCCGTGGGTTCGCAATCCGGAGGAGGCCGCAACCCTGGCTGCCGCCGGCGTCGACCCCCAGCGCGTGATCACAACGGAGGACCTCGCTGGTGGAGACGAGGTGGTCTTCGCGGCGACCGGAGTCACCGACGGTTTGCTGCTGCGCGGCGTCCACTACTACGACGGCTGGGCGGAAAGCCAGTCGCTGGTGATGCGCAGTGCCAGCGGGACACTCCGCAAGATCGAGACCAAGCACCACTTCGCCCTCGCCCGAGACGCGGAGAACCGCCCGGTCCGCTGAACCCCGCGGGGTAGGCTTGGGCTCGTGCTCAACCTCGCCTACGCCGACCCCGACGGTCGCCTGATCGAAGAGGCGGAGCTGCGCCCGCTGGCGCGATCCGGCTGGGAGGTTGGTGGTGAAGGCGATGGGGCACCCTTCGATGGCACCTGGTCGCCGCTGCCGGATGGCGCCACCATCGCCAGCCTGGTGGACCGCCTGGCGCTGGCCCGCGACCAGGGTGGTGAGACCATCCGCCTCAGCCCCGACGCCGGATGGGCGGTCGGCGCTGTGCTGCCTCCAGGCTACACACGCACGCTGGTGCCGGCCTACGAGGAGGAGGAGGAGGACGGCGCCAGGGTGCTGCCGATCTTCGGCTACTCCGCGGTGGCCTTCAGGGCAGGCCAGCCGGTGGTCGCGGCGGTTCGCACCGATCCCCTGGAGTGGTGGCAGCCGCGCAACTTCGCCGGCCGCGACATCGGCGCCGCCATTGCGGGCGCACGCCGCGACCTGGGCGACAACCGGCTGGTCGAGCACCTGACCCGCTGCGCCACCGACTACAACTGCTACACCGCCCAGAACACCTTCTACCGACGCTGGGAGGGGTCGCTGCCGACCTCGGGCCCGTGCAACGCGATGTGTGTGGGCTGTATCTCGGAGCAGTGGGGGGAGGTCGAATCGCCCCAGGACCGGATCGGCTTCCGGCCCACCGTCGACGAGATCGTTGAGCTGGCCACCTGGCACCTGGGCGGCGACGAGGCAGAAATCGTGAGTTTCGGCCAGGGATGTGAGGGCGAGCCGCTGATGCGAGCCGACCTGCCGGAGGTGGTGTCGCGGATCAAGGCGGCACGGCCCAACGCTTTCGTCAACGTCAATACCAACGGCAGCCGCCCGGAGGTGATCGAGGCCATGATCGACGCCGGCCTGGACGGCGCCAGGGTGAGCGTCTTCAGCCTCAACGACGACTTCTTCAGGTCCTACTACCGCCCCAAGGACTACGGCCTGGAGCAGGTGCACGCGACGATGGCGGCGCTGCATCGACGGGGCCGCAGGATCGCCATCAACCTGCTCAGCTTTCCCGGCGTGACCGACGACGAGAGCGAGATCGCCGCCCTTGAGGCCGCCATCAAGCTCCATGGCGTCGACCAAGTCCAGATGCGAAGCCTCAACCTCGACCCGCTCTGGCTGCTGCGCCGCCTGTCCCGCAAGACCCGCGGCATTGGCCTCGAGGCGATGATGCGGCGGTTGGAGGCGGCCGCGCCAAGCCTGAAGCTGGGCAATTTCACCCTGCCCGCGACAGCCGGCCGATGAGTGCGTTTGGGGGCCGGTACCGCGAGGGTAGGAATCTAACTCACCCCTAACCGGTTGAATCTATAGTCGACACGAATGACAGCTGAGAGCGGCATCCCGCAACCCGACGCCAGGCAGCCCGCCCCGGAGTACATCCCGCGGGGCAGCTACACGCCGCCCGTGTACACGCCTCTACCGCCGCCGGTCGAGTGGCACCACGGCCACTTCGCCTCGGACGCCGAAGCCGCCCTCGGTGGCGAGATCAAGCGCAACAAAGGCAAGGCCACCGCCGGAGGCGCTGTCGGCCTCGGCTACCTGCTGCTCAAGTTCGGGGCGGCGCTCAAGTTCATCCCCGCCCTGATCAAGTTCAAGACCGCGCTCTACCTGCTGATCAACATCGGCGTGTACGCGTTCTTCTTCGGGTCGAACTTCGGCCTGATCTGGGCACTGGCGCTGGGGCTCGGGATCCTGGTACTCCTGTTCATCCACGAGACGGGGCACATGGTTGCGGCCGAGATCGAGGGGGTGCCGGTGACGGCTCCCAACTTTATCCCCGGCTTCGGCGCCTACATCATGCTCAAGGCCCAACCGCGCGACGCCAAGGTCGAGTCGATCATCGCCATCGGCGGTCCGTTCTTCGGCGCGTTGGCGTCGCTGGCGACTTTTGGGTTGGCCACGCTCGCGGGCACTGGCACAAAGCTGGGCCTTCTGCTCGCTGTGGTCGCCGGCTACAGCTTCTTCTTCAACGCCATCAACATGATCCCGTACAGCCCCCTCGATGGTGGCCGCATCCTCGGCTCTGTCTCAAAATGGGTCAACGTTGTCGGGCTGGCGATGCTGGTGGGCGGCATCATCTTCGGCTACCTGAGCCCGATCTTCCTGATCCTGATCCTCTTCATCGGGGGCGCCTCATTCCGCCGCTTCCGGCACCCCGAGAACCCGGCCTACTACCAGGTGTCGCCACGAGACCGTGCCCTGATCGGCGCCACCTATATCGCCATCCTCGCCATCCTTGTGGTCGGGGTGATCGCGGCGGGACCGTTCATCGAATCCGCCCAGGTCGGCGGCGCGCTGCACTAGGTCCCCGGTAGATCGGAGTTTGAGTTCAGCGGGCCTTGGCTATAATCGCCAAGCGATGAGGGCCGAAATCCATCCCACCTGGCACGCCGACGCGGTTGTGCATTGCCTCTGTGGCAATACCTTCCGTACCGGTTCCACCGTGGCCGAGCTGAAGACCGAAGTCTGCTCCGTCTGCCACCCCTTCTTCACAGGCCAGCAGCGGATCGTGGACACCGGCGGACAGGTTGAGCGCTTCCAGAAGCGCATGACCAAGAGCAGGCCGACCCTCAAATAGCGATGGCTGCGGTCACCCCTCAGTGGGCCGCAGCCTCAGCCGCCCCGGCGGTATCCCCTTGAGCGCCGCCAACTCGGCTTCGCCGCTGCCCTTCTTCTACGGCGGACAGGCCGTCATCGAGGGAGTGCTGATGCGCGGGCCGCACACCTGGGCGGTCGCGGCTCGTCGCCCCGACGGCGGCATCTCGCTGCGACAGGCCGATCTCACCAGCCGGGTCTACACCTCGGCGTTCTTCCGGCTGCCATTCATCCGCGGGGTAATCGGCCTGGTCGAGATGTTGCACCTGGGGACCTCGGCGATGATGTGGTCGGCCAACGTCAAGGCCAAGGCCGAGGACATCGAGATCAGCCGCGGCGCCATCACCGTCACCATCGTGCTCTCGATGATCTTCTCCTTCGCGCTGTTCTTCGGGCTGCCCCTGATCGCCGGCGGGGCGCTGCAGCACCGCGGCGGTTCGCTCGGCTTTACGGCGGTGGAGGGCGCCACTCGGGCCCTGCTCCTGGTCGGCTACCTCCTCCTGATCTCGCGGATCCCGGACGTGCGGCGCCTCTTCCAGTACCACGGCGCCGAGCACAAGACCATCAACGCCTTCGAGTCCGGGGCACCGCTGAGTGTCGAAGGAGTCACCCCGCAAAGTCGCCTGCACCCGCGTTGCGGCACCGGCTTCCTGGTGGTGGTGGTGGTGGTGAGCATCGTCGTCTTCACATTTGTGGGGCGGCCTTGGCTGCCACTTCTGATCCTCTCGAGACTGCTGCTGGTGCCGGTGATCGCCGCCATCGCGTACGAGCTGATCCGGCTGGCCGCCCGCCACGCGGAAAACCCTGTGGTTGCGCGGCTGCTGGTGCCGGTGCTGGCGGCGCAGTATCTGACCACCCGCGAGCCTGACGATTCGATGATGGAGGTTGCCATCGCCGCTTTCACCGCGGTGCGCTCCCGCGACGTCGTGGCGGACGACCCCGAGATCCTGGCTTGACCAGGTCGTCCCGGCTGGACGGTGTTCTTGCCCGCTACCGGGAGATCGGCGAGCAACTGTCCGATCCCGAGGTGCAAAAAGACATGGCCGCACTGACGAGCCTGGGTCGCGAGCAGAGCCGCCTGCGCCCGATCGTGGAAGCCAACCAGAAGCTGGAGGCCGCCAGGCAGGCCGAGGCCGAGGCCCGCGAGATGCTCAATTCGGAGTCGGACCCGGAGATGGTGACCTACCTTAGGGATGAGATGAACCGGCAGCACCAGGAGCTGGAGCGCCTTGAGAGTGAGCTGCCGATGCTGCTGGTCCCCACCGATCCCAACGACGAGCGCTCGGTGATCGTGGAGATCCGCGCCGGCACCGGCGGCGACGAGGCCGCGTTGTTCGCGGCCGACCTCTTCCGGATGTACCAGCGCTACGCCGAGTTGCGGCCCTGGCAGGTCGACGTCATCGACCAGAACGTGACCGAGGGAGGCGGCTTTAACAAGGTGATCTTCGAGGTCAAGGGGCCGATGGCGTACTCGCGCCTCAAGTTCGAGTCCGGTGTCCACCGGGTCCAGCGGGTGCCGGCGACCGAGTCGCAGGGGAGGGTGCACACGTCTGCCGCCTCGGTCGCCGTCTTCCCCGAGCCCGACGATGTGGAGGTGGAGATCCGCGACGAGGACATCGAGATCGACGTCTACCGCTCCACCGGGCACGGCGGCCAGTCGGTCAACACCACCGACTCGGCGGTTCGGATCACTCACAAGCCAACCGGCATCGTGGTTACATGCCAGGACGAGAAGTCGCAGCTGAAGAACAAGAACAAGGCGATGAAGGAGCTTCGGGCGCGGCTGTTCGACCGCATGCAGCGCGAGCAGCAGGAGCAGATCTCAGCTGACCGCAAGGCAATGGTCGGTAGCGGCGACCGCAGCGAGAAGATCCGGACCTACAACTTCAAGGAGAACCGGGTCAGCGACGAGCGCCTGGGCGAGCCGATCTATCGGCTTGACCGGGTGATGGCGGGGGAGCTGGACCTGATCATCGATCCGCTGCTGGTGGTGGAGCAGGCCAAGCTGCTCTCCGGCGAGAACGTCGCCTGACCCATACAGGACCGGGGCGCGACTGATGCCCGAGCAGGTGATGGAGCTCGTCGCCAAGGCCGCGCCATACCTTGCCCAGCACGGCTCCACCAGCCCGCGCCTGGACGCCGAGCTCCTCCTCGCGGACGCGCTCGGCCTGAGCCGTATGGACCTGTACCTGCAGTTTGAGAGACCCCTGACCGGCGACGAGGTGGACCGCTACCGCGAGCTCTGCCGGCGGCGGGCCGGGGGTGAGCCGGTCGCCTACATTCGCGGCCGGCGCGAGTTCATGTCGCTGGACCTGCTGGTCACACCGGCGGTGATGATCCCGCGGCCGGAGACGGAGCTCCTGGTGGAGGCGGCGCTCAAGCGCCTCGACTCCATCCCGGCGGGGGAGAGGGGGCACGCGCCGCTGGTGCTGGATGTCGGCACCGGCTCCGGGGCGATCGCATTGGCGATGGCCGCGGGGCGAACCGACTGTCGCGTGGTGGCGACCGATGCCTCCGCCGAGGCCCTGGAGGTAGCGCGGCAAAACGTGCAGCGCCTGGAGATGCAGGATCGCGTGGAGTTGCGCCACACCGACCTGGTCGAGGGCATCGACGAGGAGTTCGACCAGGTCCTGGCCAACCTTCCCTACATCGACCCCGATTGGCCAGAGGCGGTGACCGCCGAAGTCGCCGGGTCTGAACCCTCGCTTTCGCTGTACGCCGGCAAGGATGGGCTCGACCTCTTCCGGAGGCTCCTGCCCGAGTTGCCGCGGCTGGCCCCGGGTGGCGCTGCGCTGCTCGAATTCGATCCCCGCCAGCGCGAGGCGCTGCAGCAGCTCGCCTCAGCTGTCGGCACCCTGGAGGTGGTCCAGGACCTCGCTGGTCGTGACCGGGTGCTGGTGATCAGCCTGTGACGGCGTTGGCGCCGGCGGTCTCCGCCACCATTTCTCGCGCCGTGGCCATCCTTGACGCTGGCGGCCTGGTCTGCTTTCCCACCGACACGGTCTACGCGGTTGCCTGCGCCGCCGATATCGCCGTGGCCCGTGAGCGCCTCTACGCGGTCAAGAAGCGAGACGCCGGCCGCCCCACCCAGGTGCTGGCGCCGGATGCGGGGGCGCTGGGTCCCTGGGTGGAGATGGATGATCGCGCCTCGGCCCTCGCAGCGGAGTTCTGGCCGGGCCCGCTGACCCTGGTCCTGCGGGCGACCGCCCGAGCTGTCGCCGAACTGGGCTCGGTGGTTCGCGACGGTACCCTGGGTGTTCGCGTACCCGACCATCTCGCGGCACTGGCCATCCTTAAGGCCGTGGGACGACCGGTCGCCGCCAGCAGCGCCAACCTCACCGGGGAGCCGGCGCCGACCACCGGTGCCGAAGCCGCCGCCAACCTTGGCGCCGCCGCGGACCTGGTTGTGGACGGCATCTGTGTGATTGGATTGGGCTCTTCTATACTCGACCTCACTCTGCCCAAGCCGCGCCTGTTGCGCAAGGGCAGCATCCTGGCTCAGAGGTTGCTCCGCTGAATTCCTCGCCTGAACCGTCCCCGCTTCAACCGTCCCCCGCCCCCGTCGCCGTCCCCGAGCGGATTCCCCTGGAAGAGGTGTTTATGCGCCTGGCCGAGGAGCTCGCCCGCCGCAGCACCTGTCGCCGTCGTTCCGTGGGCGCGGTCATCACCAGCGCCGACCTGACCAGGGTGCTGGGCGTCGGCTACAACGGCGGCGCCAAGGGCCTCGACAACAAATGCCTGACCCCAGGGGGCCCCGACGACCCGTGCCTGACCTGTATCCATGCGGAGACCAACGCGGTCGCCAAGGCGGGGTCCGCGGAAGAGGGCAAGTGGGCTTTCGTCACCCACAGCCCCTGCGTGCTCTGCGCCACCTTGCTGATCAACTCCAACGTCGCCCACGTGCTCTACCGTCGCGAGTACCGCGACCCAACCGGGGTCGAGCTCCTGCATCGCGCCGGCGTTGACGCGCGGCCCTTCCGCGAGCTGGCCGAGTTCTTCCGCGAGCCGCTGCCAGGAGACCCTGAGCCCTGATCGCCGTCGTCAACCCTGCCGACAACCCGCTTTCGCCCGAGTTCTACCGGATCATGGCCCACAACTTCGGCCCGGCGATCCTGCCGCTGCTGGTGGCGATGGGTGGCGCGGTAGCGATGGTGCCGCTGGCCCGGTGGCTCTCCTTCCGGGTGGGCGCCGTGGCCTTGCCGGGCGGCCGCAACATCCACGAGCATCCCACCGGCCGCCTCGGCGGCCTCGCCCTGGCTGCCGGCTTCGTGATATCAGCGGCGATCTTCGGCCTGCTCGACCCCAAAGTCCGGCACGACGGCTTTCCCCAGTCGCAGGTCATCGCTATGCTCGCGATCGGCGCAGTCACGATCGTGGTCCTGATGTTCGACGATCTCCGCGAGCTTCGGGCTCGATACAAGTTCGGCAGCCAGGTGCTGCTTGCGTTGCTGGTCCCGGTTCTCGGGATCTCGATCCACTTCATCAACTTTGGTGGGGGCCATGTCATCCAGCTTGGCGTGCTCGCCTTCCCCGTGACCGTGATCTGGCTATTAGGGATGCAGAACACCATGAACCTGCTCGACGGCGTCGACGGCCTCGCCGCCGGGGTGGCGGCAATCGTCGCCGGCGCCCTGCTGCTGGCGGCGGTCAACCGCGAGACCACCAACCCCGAGCAGTTGACGGTGGTCGTCCTCTGCGCCGGCCTGATCGGTGCCTGCCTTGGCTTCCTGATCTTCAATTTCCATCCCGCGCGGATCTTCATGGGCGACAACGGCAGCCATTTCCTGGGCATGACGCTGGGGATCATCAGCATCTTTGGTATCGCCAAGGGTGAGGTGGTCTTCGCCCTGCTGGTGCCGCTGGCCGCGCTCGCCATCCCCATCGTCGACACCGGGCTGGCCATCATCCGGCGCCGCCGCCAGGGGATCTCGATCGGGCACGCCGACACCGAGCACGTCCACCACCAGCTCCTCGACTTCGGCCTGACCCAGCGCGAGACCTGCCTCGTCTTCTACGCCGCCACCGGGGTCACCTCGGGGCTGGGCCTGATGCTCTACGGCCACAAGAAGATCATTGCCGTAGCTGTGATCCTGCTCATCGTCGCCGTCTCAACCCTGCTTGGGGAGCGCCTCAGCGAGATGGAGACTGGCGCCGCTGGCGACACCGGCGCTTTGCTAGAATCCTGACCGCTGTTGTGAGTTCGAAATGAACCCGTGGCAGTACTTTGCGCGCATTTCCGGAGTTGCTTTCCAGGTGTTCGCCGCCGTCGGGCTGGGGATTCTGGCGGGATACGGAGTCGAACGCTTGGCTCCCGCGATTCATCCCGCTGGCATCCTTCTCGGTGCCGTCGTAGGCTTCGCTGCGGCGATCTACCTGATGGTGACCGGGCTGCGGGCGTACATAAACAGCGAGACGCCCATCGAGGGCAAGACAGGCAACAAGGAGTAGAGCTTGATTCTGGGAAAGGCTGGGGTGCTGATGGGAGGGATCGTGCCCTTCTTTCCCGAGATCAAGGCCCCCCCGATCAAGGCCGAGCCGGTGTTGCAGGTCGGGCCGCTGGTCTTCACAAACTCGATGCTCGGGGCCCTGGTCGCGTTCATCGTCATCGTCATCCTGATCCAGGTCATGACCCGACGGCTGGAGGAGCGTCCGGGGAAATTCCAGACCACGGTCGAGATGCTGGTTGGCGGCCTCTACAACTTCGCCAAGGGCTCAGGCGGAAGCACCGGCGCGGCCCTCTTCCCCCTTTTTGCGGGGCTGCTGCTGTGGCTCTTGGTGAACAACTGGCTGGCGCTGATACCGGGCTTTGGCCAGGTGCTGGTCAACGGCCCCGACGGCTCCTTCCCGCTACTGCGGGCGGCCAACGCCGACTTCAACAACACCCTCGCGCTGGCCCTGATGGTCTTCTTCCTGATCCACATCTATGGCGTCAGGAACCACGGCATCGGGTACTTCGCGGAGTTCGTCAACATCCCCGCGCTGTTGAAAGGCAGGCCGATCGACTTCGTCGTCGGCTTCTTCCACACCATCGGTGAGTTCGCCAAGATCATTTCGCTCAGCTTCCGGCTCTTCGCCAACATCTATGGCGGCGAGATCCTGATCGCGGTCATCCTGGGCCTGGCCGGCCCGGTCGCGGTCGTGTTCTATGGCCTCGAGGTGGTGATCGTGGCCACCATCCAAGCTTTCATCTTCGGCCTGCTGGCGCTGATATACATCAGCCTGGTCTCCGAGCACGCGGACCATCCCGCAGACGCGGTCAGCCACACACCCACCCCCGAACCCTCAGTCAACCGTTAGTTCCCTTAAGGAGGATTCCCCTTGGACGCACACGCAGCTCAGCTTCTAGGCGCTGGACTCGCCATCGGCCTCGGCGCCGTTGGCGCCGGCATCGGTATCGGCAACGTATCCGGCAAGGCGGTCGAGGGGATCTCGCGCCAGCCGGAGCTCAAGAACGACCTCCAGCAGGTCATGATCCTGGGCATCGTCTTCTGCGAGACGGTCGCGATTTACGCGCTCGTCGTCTCGCTGATTCTGCTCTTCGTCGCCAAGTAACCAGGCTCCATGTCGACCTTCTTCAGCAGCTTCGGGGTAAACGTCCTCAGCCTGGTCTATTACCTGTTGCTGTTCGGGATCGTGCTCTACCTGTTGCGGCGTTACGCCTTTGGGGTGATCTTGCGCACGATCGATGCCCGCCAGGACAAGATCAACCAGAGCCTCGATGAAGCGCAGGAAGCCGTGGCTTCCGTCAAGGCCAACCAGGCCAAGGCCGACAAGACGATCGACGCCGCCGCCGCCGAGGCTCGCGAGATCATCACCCGCGCCGAGCGCCTCGCCACCGAGATCCACGAGGATGCCCGCAAGCAGGCCAAGGTCCAGGCAGAGTTGATGGTGGTCAAGGCTCGTGAAGAGATCGATCGAGAGCGGCACGCCGCCGTCAACGAACTGCGCCGGCAGGCCGTCGACCTCGCCCTTACAGCGGCCAGCCGCGTCATTGGCGAGAACCTGAGCGATGACAAATCGCGGCAGCTGGCCGAGGAAGCCGTCAAGCAGGCGGAGCTGCGCGCGTGACCCAGGCCGCTGGCGCCGCCCACCACTACGCCAAAGCAGCCTTCGACGTGGCTCGCGCCCACCATGACGTGGCGGCATGGCAGACCGACCTCAACCAGCTCGAGCGCATCCTCACCGACGAGGATGTGAGGCTGGCGCTCGAGAATCCCCGCCTCGACACCGGTCGCAAGATTGGGCTGGCTCTGAGCCTGATGCCGGAAGGCATGGACTCGACCCGCCTGAACTTCCTCAAGCTCCTCGTGCTCCGCCGTCGCACCCAGTTGATCAGCCAGATTCGCCAGGATTTCGAGGCCCTGGTGGACGAGGCCGAGGGCCGGACAGAGGTCGAGCTCACAGTCGCCATCGAGCTCTCGGCTGAGGAGCGCCACAAGCTAGAGGCCGTCCTCAGCGAGAAGAGTGGCAGCGAGGTCCGGGTTGACGTTCGAGTCGATCCCGGCATCCTGGGAGGCGCCATCGTTCGCCAGGGCGACCATGTCACCGACGGCAGCGTCCGCCGTCGCCTCCAGGAAATGGGCCAGGAACTCATAGCCAGCTAACCGAGAGGAGAAAGATGGGAATCAAGAGCCAGGAAATCACGGAGCTGCTGAAGCAGAAGATCGAGAAATTCGACGTGCCCGTCTTCAGCGAGGACGTGGGGGTGATCACCGACATCGGTGACGGCATCGCCCACGTGTACGGGCTGGCGGGCGTGCAGGCCGGTGAGATCGTGGAGCTCCCCGGTGGCGTCCCGGGCCTGGCGCTGAACCTGGAGCAGGACTCCGTCGGCGTCATCATCATGGGTCCCTACGACGAGATCGAAGAGGGCGACGAGGTCCGCACCACCGGCCGCATCGCCCAGGTCCCCGTCGGCGAGGCCCTCATCGGCAGGGTCGTCAACGCGCTTGGTGAGCCGATCGACGGCAAGGGCCCCATCGACACCAAGGAGAGCAAGGCGGTCGAGCTGGTGGCGCCCGGCGTCATCACCCGCAAGCCTGTCGATACGCCGGTGCAGACCGGCCTCAAGGCCGTCGACGCGATGGTGCCGATCGGCCGCGGCCAGCGCGAGCTGATCATCGGTGACCGCCAGCGAGGTAAGTCGGCGATCGCCGTCGACACCGTCATCAACCAGAAGGGTGAGGACCTGATCTGCATCTACGTCTGCATCGGGCAGAACGCCCAGACCGTCGCCCGCCTCGCCGCCACCCTCGAGGAGTACGGGGCGATGGACCACACCATCATCGTGGCTGCCACCAGTTCCGAGCCGGCGGCGCTGTGGTTCCTGGCCCCCTTTGCCGGTTGCGCCATGGGCGAGTACTTTCGGGATAGCGGCCGCGAGGCCTTGATGGTCTACGACGATCTCTCCAAGCATGCTTGGGCCTACCGGCAGATCTCGCTGCTGCTTCGCCGCCCGCCGGGCCGCGAGGCTTACCCGGGTGACGTCTTCTATCTCCACAGCCGCCTGCTGGAGCGCGCCGCCAAGATGAACGACGAGAACGGCGGCGGCTCGCTGACCGCCCTGCCGATCATCGAAACCCTCGAGGGGGACGTCTCGGGATACATCCCCACCAACGTCATCTCGATCACCGACGGGCAGATCTTCGTCGAGTCTGATCTTTTCAACTCGGGCATCCGCCCGGCCGTCAACGCCGGGACCTCGGTGTCCCGGGTCGGTGGCGCAGCCCAGGTCAAGGCCATGCGCCAGGTCGCCGGCCGCCTCCGCCTTGACCTCGCCCAGTACCGCGAGCTGGCGGCGTTCGCGTCCTTCAGTTCCGACCTCGACAAGCAGACGCTGGCGCAGCTCCAGCGGGGTCAGCGGATGACCGAGCTGTTGAAGCAGGACCAGTACGCGCCCATGAAGGTCGAGCAGCAGGTTTCGATCCTGTTCGCCGGCGCCCGCGGTCTCCTCGACGACATCCCCGTGGAGAAGATTCGCGAATTCGAGAAGGGCTTCCACCAGTACATGGGATCCACCGGTAAGGAAGTCCTCGCCGAACTCGCGGAGAAGAAGGAGATCGACGACGCGCTCGAGGAATCGCTGAAGAAAGCCGTCCTCGACTACAAGCGAGGCAGCGGCCTGGCCGTAAAGAAGGAGGGCGCCGGGGTGCCCGACGCCGAAGAGGCGAAAGCAGCCGAGCCCAGCGCGGACGACAAGCCGGTGGACGACGCGAAAGCAGCCGAGCCCAGTGCGGACGACAAGCCGGTGGAGGAGTCGAAGGCAGCCGAGGACAAAACTGACGACAAGCCGGTGGAGGACGCGAAGGCAGC
>OCZT010001776.1_pt1 | contig 22387 bp, 20 predicted proteins | sample 1539031 | NCBI WGS metagenome assembly OCZT01 (sample SAMEA3539308, study PRJEB22396) | soil metagenome | biome: tundra; feature: field; material: soil | place: USA | collected 2010-05 | depth 0.15 m | reverse complement strand
CTGTCCCCTGCCGCGGGCTGGGGTCCGAGGAGGCTCCCGGAGCCTGGGGCGTTTGTCAGGACCGATATGGGTACCGGCCGATAAAGTAGTCTGAATGAGTATCTTGTCCTGTGTGCGAAAGTTGTACTTGTTGCCACGAAATACGACGGCGTTTTGCCGGTATTCTTGGACCGATTGATCAACTGAATCTGTCCTCGCGGTCAGAGAGGCAGGCTTCCGGGATAGGATCAGGCGCTTCTCTTATTGCTGAACTGAAGACTCCCTAAGACGCAATACCGAGCATTTTCTCGATTGCCAATCCGGATTGTCCCCAATCGTCGACCCGAACAGCCCATGAGTAGTCCCCTTCAAGCAATATTTCAGGACCGCCGTACCCTCTCATCGCTTCCAGTTCCGCTTTGTTACCGAAGAAATAAAACAAGCTCTCCTGCCTTACCCCCAGTTCCTTGAGCCGCTTGCTCAGCTCTAACGATGTGACTTGTTGTTCTAGTTTCATGTTTTTGAAGTGGTGAGATTTGTTTGATCTAAATTGCTCAGCGGAGTCGTCAATTTCTGCATCAGAATCCAGTAAAGGAGACGCAGTGACCAACAAGGCGAAGCCAGCCCCGAAGTTGAACGAAGATCAAATTTCCGGCGAGATCGTCAACGATTCTCTGGGCACCGTCGATCAGGCTGATACTACTGACACTGACCCTAAAGACGATCCGGAAACTAGGGACAAAGGAGTCGAGGGGGCAAAGAAAAGAACAGAGGATTAAGGCTTCCAACGCTCAATGTGCTGTAGACGTCGATCTGGAAGGTCCTTCTAGCCGCCTTGCGAAGACTGATGTCCACGCGGGCTCAGGGCCATGTACAACACGTTTAAGCCAATAATTCCGCCCTCGCCACGATAGAACTGCGTCAAGACTTATACCTCCTCTTTCTTGGTGGCGCTGCCTGCTGTCCAAAGATGTGGGGGCAGCCCGGACTCCATCCCGGCATTCTCGATTGGTACACGGTCATCGGCGGCCTGGTGGCGCTGGTGGCGCTCACGCTGCATGGCGCTCTCTGGCTCACCATCAAGACCTCAGGCGAACTCGCCCAACGCGCCCGCCGCATCGTCACCCCACTCTGGGTTGCGCTGGCGGCCCTTACCGGCGTCAGCCTCGCCGCCACCATCAGTGTCCGTTCAGCCAGTCTGAACAACTACTTCAATTACCCCTTCACCTTCGTCGTTCCCGTCGGAGTCATCGCTTCCATGGCCGGCATATGGCTCCTCAATCGAAACGCCCAGCCAGTCAAGGCGTTCCTCTCTTCCTGCCTCTATCTATTCTTCATGCTGTCCGGAGCGTGCTGGGGGCTGTATCCCACGCTACTGCCGGCGATAACCGGTGCGGACCGCGACATCACCCTTAGCCGCGCCATCTCCGGCCCACACACGCTAGCCGTTGGCCTGGTCTGGTGGGGCTTTGGCATGGTGCTGGCCATCGGCTACATTGTCTTCGTGTACGCCAAGTTTCGCGGCAAAGTTGATCTGCACGCCGGCGGCCATTGAGATTATGCAACAATTCGGTTAACGAAAGCCCCGGAATAAATACCCATAACTGGTCTGGCTTAGCTGAGCATGGATTTGCCTGTGAGCATAGACTGATCGAGTTCGACCAAGCTACAGGTTAGATACATATCAGCAACAACCTACGGCGTAAGCACGATCTTGCCAATGCCACCCTTTTCGGCCAACTGCTGAGCCTCGCCAATCTGCGAAAGCTTGAGCTTTTTGCTAATGGGTATGGAAAACACACCCTGTGCCACTTCGCGGCCAAGCAGTTCCAATCTTGCTGCATCGGGTTGTGCCCAAATAGCTACAACGCGCAGGTCGCGCCCCTCAGCGGATGCAGGAGCGCCGAGGACGGTTGACAGAACACCGTTCTTCCTGATGTGAGGAAGAATCCGGTCAATGGTCTCATGACCAACCATATCGGCAACGGCATCGAGTTCAGGCAGGCCGGCAATCTCCGTCTCATCGTCCAGTGCAATGACGCGATCCGCACCCAGGGCTTTTGCCTCTTTTTTTTGCCTGGAACGAACTCCTGCAATGACATGAACGCCGTGTTGTTTGGCAACATGGACAGCGGTTCGACCGACGCCTCCCATTGCACCCGTAATGAGAATGGTTTCTCCCGGCCTCGGCTGAATGCCAACTTCTATCACTTGGGCACCGGTGAGCAATACCAGAGGCAATCCCGATGCGTCGATGGCGTCAAGAGCATCAGGTGTCCGAGCGAGATCCTCAGGCTTGCAAACGACGTATTCAGCATAGGAATGATTGACCAGACCAAAGACCCGATCACCAACCTTCAGGCCAGTTACGCCTTCACCAAGCGCAACCACCTCCCCTGAGAGATCGCGGCCAAGAATGGCTGGGAACTCGATGGGCATAATCTCCTTGAGTTCGCCGCGGCGCAGTTTCCAATCAATTGGATTGATGCTCACCGCTATCGTCTTCACCAATACTTCACCGGCTGCTGGAACAGGCAAAGACACGTCTTCGTAGGAGAGTTGATTGACGTCTCCATAACCGTGTAACAATACAGCCTTCATCATCTTTTGCGTCATAAGCTCCATCTCTCCTCGTGCGTTCGTGCCGCGTTCTCGATTCTGATCATCTCATCCCAGCAATTTATACAGAGATTGTCGCGCTTGAATCCGAAGCGGACTGTCTCCAATTGCACAGATAGTTCATTGCCTTGTTAGAGGATTATTCAGAATGTGCTGGAATTATTATTTTGCAAAGAGAGATAGAACTACAGCGGGCGGCTACTCTCTGTTCTTGGAAGATAACGGGAGTGCAAGAAGGGCTTGTTTCGGAATACGGGTCGATGCAGCTATCCATCTCATCGCATTCGGGACGAGAGAAAGTCCAAAGAGCGCTAGGCTGCGGCCCGCACTTGTGACCACAGTTCGTGAGAGACCTATTGCCAGTTTCATTTCTAGGCTTAGCTGAGCATGAAGCCTATGGTTGTACTGTTCAGCGCTTTCGCCAGCCAGATACATCTCAGAGGCAAGGGCAGCACTGTGCAAGGCGATCGACATCCCATCTCCTGTAAACGATGGAATTACCGCAGCTTGATCGCCCACACACCAAAGACCGAAGGGTTGTCCGGCAAGATGTCCATACTGAATGGAAGAGATGGCCAACGGCCGGTCCCACAAGGCCTTAGCTCCTTGTAGAAGCTGCTTCAAATGCCGATTATCATCGAGTATAGATGCGAGCAGCTCTTGCCATCCACCAATCCTGCGTAACTCAGCCTGTCGAACCACTAAGCATAGATTGGCTACATCTCTCTCAACTAGAGAAAGTCCACCGTATCCTCCGGGGAATAGAAATAGCTCAATGAACTCTCTCAACATATCGGTCTGGGCCGGATCGAGTTGCCAGTGCAATTTGAAGGCGACCAGGTCGCCTTGACCGGTGTGTGCACGCTCCCATCCTCGAATATCGTGTTTGCCATTGGCGAGAAACACTGTATGAGCGCACACCGATTCGCCGCCTCGGAGTTGCGCAAACCATAGGTTGTCCTGAATGTTCAGTTGTTCCACATACGAACCACGCTGCACTTTGCAGCCTTTTTCTTCAGCGCGCGAGAGCAAGGCTTCATCCAGAGTGAATCGTGAAAGCGAGAGCGCGGTGAAGGGCAAAGCTGTCTCCACCGCTCTCTGCTTTGAGGAAAGGCGTACAAAGCGAATCGTCGCCGCACCTAGATCCAATGGGTTGATCCCTACCTGATTGAGATACTCAACGGCTTCTGGACTCAGGAACTCACCGCATACCTTGTGGTGTGCAGCGCTCTCCTTCTCAAGAAGAGTCACCTGTCGTCCTGCGGCTGCCAGTCGGATTGCCACCATTGAGCCCGCAAGCCCTCCTCCAATGACAAGATTGTCAACAGTTGGGCTTGCAACTCTCACTGATGCATTCTCCATGATCATACCTTTCGTCGGGATACACACAGACGTGCAAGTTTGAAGCTCTCGATATCGATGTCCTGATCATCGAGGCCTGCGGCGGCGCACATCCGTTGCCAGTCTTCCAGCACAAATGACCGCGCTATTGAGATGGGGCCGTCATGCTGCACAAAGGAATGAAGCCTTGCCAGCTTTGAAAAGATTTGGAAGGAATAGTAAGGAATCGCAGCGCGAGATAGATCGTTGATAAACCATCCCAGCTTGGTATGCTGCTCCATCCATTGCAAGAATGTGACAATATTGTCTTCAGAAAGATGATGTGTGAAGAGCGAACTGATTACAAGGTGAACTGGATGCGGCGGCACGTATGCAAATACATCCGCGGTAACCCACCGAATTCTGCTTGATGCCGGAGTTGCCTCCGCAGCTATCACCGTAGCGTCTGAGTTCAGATCAAGGCCAGTCAGTTCCACGGCAATGCCGCGCTTACGTGCCCATTGCTCAATCCTGCGCAACCCGTCTCCATAGCCGCAGGCAACATCGAGTATGCAGATCGGATCCGCTAGCGACGATAGTTCATCCGCGAGAGTATCAAGCCAATGCATCTGAGGCCGATAGGCCAGGGTCCAACGGTTTGTCCAGGCAAGGTCACAAAGACAGGCGCGCATCTCCTCGCGGCTGCATGGCGCGTCCATGAGTTCATCAAGTTGCGCGCGATAGCGGAAATCCGGCGCGTTATGCTGCATGGAAGAGCATCGTTTCCGCGGTCAGCCCAGGTCCGAACGACATGGCACAGCCTTGCTGCCCTGCCTGGGTTTGTTCCATGATCCGCTGCAACACAAACATTACGGTAGCAGAGGACATATTGCCGTATCGCGCCAGAATATCGCGTGAGGAAGCGAGTGCATCCGTGCTCAAACTGAGGCCTTTCTCTACCGAGTCAAGAACTGAGCGGCCACCCGGATGCACAGCCCACCAATCGATGTCGGATATAGATTGACCTCGCGTAATCTCAATGCCTGACTCTTTCAGCGCACGGCCGATCTCTCCTGGAACATCACCAGAGAGATGCATGTCGAATCCAAGATCGCCAACCCGCCACGTGATCAGGTTGCTTGTCTGCGGAATGTTGAGTGCCAGAAAGCTGTCAATGGCAAGGCCTTTCTTTTGCGCTGTTACCAGCGATGCGGCACAGCCATCGGCAAAGACCAGGAAAGACAGTACCTGCTCCAGCTCATGAGTTTCTTGAAAATGCAGTGAGCAGAGTTCAAGGTTCAAAACCAGAACTGAGGCCTCCGGCACCGAGCGAACGATGTGATGCGCCGACTTGAGCGCGTTGATTGCTGCGTAGCATCCCATGAAGCCGATCATGGTACGTTCGACTGACGGATTGAGCCCGAGATGATTGACTACCTCGAAATCCAGACCCGGTGCGTAGAGTCCGGTGCAAGAGGTTACGATCACGTGCGTAATTCCGCGTCGCTCCTCTTGAGTCAGAGAGAGATTGTCCAGTGCGCTGTGCGCCAATTGCGGGGCAAATCGTTCGAACAACTGCATGCGGCGCGCAGTTGAGGGAAAGTCGCCTGGCACATAGATACTCTCCGCATCCAGCCACGAACCATCTGCTGTGGCGCTGGGATTTACGAATGAATACCGGTGTCCGATTGCCGACAATCGCGCCATGCGGCGAAACAACTTTCGGACCGTACCTTCTGTAAGAAAATTGGCCGCAAAGTCAATGAAGGCATGATGGACATCGTGTTGGGGGGTTGCTGTCGCAATGCGGTTAATGTGAGCAGTTGTCATTCATACCCCTTCTGGTAGCAAATAGCTTATATTGACGGAGATTTTAGCACAGGCTACACAACGAGAGAGGTCCATTTCTGATTAACACTTCGGGAGCTCGCGGAATCCAGGAAGGGGTATGCACTTGGCCGTTTGATTTCCAATCTTTGGGTTGCTGTGATGTTGTGGCATCATAGGCCTGTCAAATTCGCCTTTGGCGAGCTCGGCACGAGCCATTAGCGGCACCTTGTTGGTGAGGGCAGCGCCGATGACGCTGTACTCCGGTTCGTCAAACGCCGGCACGGATTTTTGCCGTTTCAAGCTGGCGCAGCTTTCCCAGGATAAGAAATTTTACCTTGCGCTTCGGTGGTATCTCGCGGGTCTCACCGCTGAAGCCGATCTTCCTGCTCCTCGATGGCCTATGGCGGACGGTGAATTTCCCGAATCCGTTCAGCTTGAAGCAAAATCCGTCTTCCGCCAGATGCTGAACGAGCGTGTCTTCCAAACACGAAACGAAGATGTTCACCAGAAGCTCAGCCTCCTTCTTGTGGCTAACCTGGTTGCCGCCTGAACCCGCAGAGCCAATTCTTCCATTCCTGCCCGCGCCTTGGTCATCATTGAACTGTCTCCTTTGGTACGGTCCCCCATCAAGGGGGTTCCAATGGCAAATACCGACAAAATTGGAGCAGTTTCAGAAAAACTTTCCGCGGAACACTGCACTCTCCGTGGAGATGCATTCACATTGCAAAACGGCCACTTCGTGGGCCACGACGGATTCATCATTCCGAACAACTTCGGCGAGTTCTACCAGCGGTTCCCAAACTACGTAGCGGACTGGGTGAGAAGGCGGGTTCGAGGTTGTGTTTCGGAGACCGAGACTGAAGACTGGACGCAAGAACTTCTATTGCATCTGGCGGCTTTGCCCACGCGCTCGAAATTCCGTAGAGACGGCAAGCAAGATGTCATTCAGACATTTGTTCCAGAGAAAATGCACGGAGCAAACGAGGCGAGATTCCGCAGTTTCATCAACCGGTGCCTCAGCAACAAGTTCAATACCCTTTACGTAAAATGGCGGAAGCGACCGCTATCAAATCCTAGGAACCTCCCTTTCGAGGGCGACGGAGAATACGGGGCTTCCGACGAGTTCTGTCACTCAAACTCAACCTACCTTCGGCAAGCCGGATGCCGGCGCCAAGATCAGGATGAGCGACGGTTACGGATTGACGAGTTTGTACGCCTTGGTGCGGCCATGATTCCTGGTCTTCAGCTTGCCGTAGAGACATTTCGGCGTACTGGCGAATGGGAACAGACGGCCACGAGCTTGGGCGTCGGTCGCAGACAGTGTGACTCCTTGCGGTGGAGGATTCGAGAGCTTGGTAAGGCGTTAGCGTGATCTCAGCAAGATACTGCGCTAAATGCTTTAGTATCAAAGCAATTTAGCGCAGTACCTTCTTCTGACCGGCAGAATGTGAGACGGCGATATTCCAGGTGCGACTCCTCGGTACGGCTGATAGGATGGTCTACGATCGGGGTCAGGACGGTGCGGACATCAGGGGCATAGGCATTTCATCTGGTGCATGTTTTGGTGCATGTTGCCGTGCGGCTTTACCGCGATTTCCTGCGACATACTGCAAAGTAGATGTACCCCTATAACCCGCGTCATTACTGGGCTTCTGCGACTTTTTGCTTTCACTTGCAGCATCCTGCAATGACGTCAAAAACGGACTCAAAATCCGCCGATCGCAAGGTCATGGGGGTTCGACCCCCCCTCCCGGCACCATTTAAATTATTTATAATCAATTACTTAGAGCATTTTCCCTGGCTATCCTTGTTGCGGTCAGATTGGTTCGCTGGAGCCCGAATTGAGAGTTCCCGATTTTCAAGGGGTTTGAGTATCTGTTCACGCGATAGCAAAATGATGCGTTAGGGAACCTCTGCGCAGGTGCCTGATTTCGTAGTGCCGACGCAGACGCAGTTGGTTTTTCAGTTTTCCCGATCAGAATTCACTCGAATGGGGCGCTTCCCAGCTTGTTTATTGATCTCCGGAGGCCGTTTTCGGCCTGCAGAGACACTACGCCCGTTGGGGGGCCAGCCGGTTGCGGTGTTGGTAGAGATTCACCAGCGCGAAGGCCGCGCACAGCCATTGATGGTTCTTACCTATGCCCCGGTAGCGCACCTTGGTAAATCCGAAGATGCGCTTCAGAATGCGGAACGGATGCTCCACTTTGGCTCTAACTCGCGACTTAGTCGTGTTTTTGCGCCGGGCATCTTCATCCTCTTAGTTCTTGTATCTAGTTCGGCTGCAAGTCATGTCCTGCGCCTGCGGATACCTGAAGGTTTTTATAATTCTTGCGCCCTGAGCTTGTATTGCCAGATGACCGCGGCTATAAGCTTTTTTCGACGATAAAACGCGGACGGGCTTTTACTTCAGAAAATATTTTTGCGAGGTATTGCCCGATGACTCCAAGGCAAAGCAATTGTATTCCCCCCAGCATGCAGAGGGGAATCACAATAGAAGCCCAGCCCGGAACAGCGGAAGGATTGAAAAACCTGGTGACTAAAGCCCATGCGGCAATGCCAAAGCTGAAAAGAGAAACAAGCATGCCAAGTACCGTAATGATCTTCAGCGGTATCTCGGTAAACGAAGTAATACCATTCAGCGCCAGGGAAACCATCTTCGAAACTGTATACTTGGTTTCACCTGCAAAGCGAGCATGCCGGTCATAGTAGACCAGTTCATATTGAAATCCAAGCTGCGGAATTAATCCTCTCAGAAGCAAATTGGTTTCTTTACAGTTCCGCAACTCCTCCACCACGCGCCGACTTAGCAGACGATAATCAGCGTGGTTAAACATCAGTTCAACGCCCATGGCCTGCAGCAGCCGGTAATAACTTTCCGCGGTAGTGCGCTTCAAAAAGCTATCTGTCTCGCGGCTGCGCCTAACGCCATATACGATTTCCGCGCCACGTGTATAGGCACGCACCATGTCTTCAATTGCGGTAATGTCGTCCTGAAGATCAGCGTCCATACTGATCAATAAGTCGCCCGGAGCGGTAAGTAATCCCGCAAGGATTGCACTCTGTTGACCGAAGTTTCGGGACAGCTTGATACCGTGTATCCGAGCGTCTTCTCTCGCCAAGCGCTCGATGACATTCCAGGTCTCGTCAGCAGAGCCATCATCGACAAAATATATAGACGGCTCAACTATCAACGCCTTTCGAGTTAGTTCATCAAGCAAGATGCCAAGGCGAGAAGCCGCTTCCGGCAACATCTTCTCTTCGTTATAGCAAGGAATCACAAGAGTGAGTTTTGGGCAGGAAGCGCGACGAGCCATTTGAATCATAGGACATCCTTCATACAAAGCCTGAAAATGAAATTGAGAGTTCTCTGCCATCGATTCTAAAGTCACTCAACTTCCACAACGAACGGCACGTGACGATGATATTATGCCTGGCAGGTGCAATCTTCGTCATCCACCTCGCATGGAATCACTCTAGCATAGCAACTGAGTTAGGAGGTAGAGAAGTTTATCGCGATCCTGGTCAAGAATAGAGGATGAACTGATTTTACGCTGACGGAGGTTCGGACAACCTGTATGAAAATTGCGCACGTGGTTGACTGCTTGGAGATTGGAGGGGCCGAGACGTTAGTGTCTCAAATGTGCCGTCTACAACGTGAACAGGGCCATGAGTTGAGCATCTACGCGGTGACGACTCTTGGCCCGCTTGGCGAACAGCTGCGAGCAGAAGGCTTTGCCGTGCAGGCGAACGTGGGTCGTCACCTGTCAGACGGCGCGCGTAATTTCTATCGGATTTTTAAAAAGTCGCATTTAGACGTGGTCCATCTTCATAACCCGACGCCGACTGTGTATGCCGGCCTGGCGGCAAGAGTAGCTGGTGTGCCTTGCATCGTTTCAACGCGACATAGTCTCGTGCCCCCTCCACGAAAGCTGATTGTGGAATTGAAGTACGCTGCCGCGGCTACCGTTTGCGATTGGATCGTCGGCGTCTGTGACGCAACCATCAATAATCTGAAAGGCATTCACGGCATTGCAGCCCGAAAAATTGTGCGTGTGTACAATGGCACGACACAGCTTCAGCGAGTGGCGAGGGAACATTGGCCGCCTAAGAATGGATTCACGTTGGTTTACGTCGGCCGGCTTGAGCCCGTGAAGAACCACACACTCTTGCTGAAGGCCTTTTGCGCGGCGCTTCGATTTATGCCGAGTCTGCAGCTTTGGATGGTAGGCGATGGAAGTGAACGCAAGATGCTGGAAAATTTGGCTGCTAAACTGGGCATTGCTTCGCAGATTAAATTCTGGGGACAGCAACTCGACGTGGCGCCTTATTTTTCGGCGGCAGATGCTTTCATCATGTCGTCGAAGTCGGAGGGGTTGCCTATCTCGCTGTTGCAGGCGTTCTCGCTTGGGTTGCCGGCAATTGTAACGGACGTGGGCGGGATGGCGGAAGTTGTCCGGCTGGCGAAGGCAGGCTTAACGGTGTCTGTGACAGACCCCGCCGCGATGGCTGCGGCGATTCTTCGGCTGGCAGCCAACCATGCGGAACGGGCGCAATTCGCGGCGAATGCGGAGGAGGCTTTCCACGCGCACTTTACTCTGCAACCCATGGCCGATGCTTACATGGACCTCTACCAGAACTCTCCGCGAATCCTGCGCGCAGCAAAACGCTGATTCTCACCTCTTAAAAGATCCGCCAAGATCGTCTACTATGCCGTCCGCGACTGGATATAGAAAAATCGTTTCAGTACGACGCTGACCCGTGTGGGATTTAATCGACCCGTTCGACCAGCAAAACCTGCTCGTCGTTGTCGACCTCCTGAAACTTGACTTCGATGATCTCGCGGCGGCTAGTGGGCACATGCTTGCCGACATAGGTGGCCTCGATGGGCAGCTCGCGATGGCCGCGGTCGATGAGCACGGCCAGTTGCACGCGGCGTGGCCGTCCGTGATCGAAAAGAGCGTCGAGAGCTGCCCGGACGGTGCGGCCCGTGTAGAGCACATCGTCGCACAGCACCACGTCGCGACCCTCGATGTCAATACCAATGGCGCCCGGGGTGACCACCGGGCGAACATCCGCGGTTGTCAGGTCGTCTCGGTAGAACTGAATATCAAGTACTCCGGTATCGACCGGGCGCTTTTCAATTCCAGAGATCAGCTTTCCCAGCCGCTCTGCCAGCGGAACACCGCGGCGCTTGATGCCGACCAAGGCCAGGTCTTTACTGCCATTGCTCTTTTCCACAATCTCGTGGGCCAGGCGCACCAGAGTGCGCTCGACCTCCGAGGCGGACATCAGCCTGCCCTTGATGCGCAGGATGGCTTTGCTCATGGCTTCGCTCATGGGTGTTCTCTCTGCCTGGCTATTGCAGCCAGCTTCTCAAAGGATGATACGAGGGTCTTGTGCCTGCGAGCAAGTTGAAAACAAACATATTGCGCAAGCCTACACCTCTGGTCTGCGGGCGCGGGCCAACCATCGCGCCGCCAGCGCGCCGCCTATGGCGGCAAAGAAGAGTAAAAAGGCCATATTGACGGCAAATTGAAAAACTTCCATGCCGGCGTGACCTTCGGGAGAGAGCATCCAGGCCTGGAACTGGGCGCGGACGGCCTGCGCCTGGACGGCATCGGCCGGGGTCATTCCGCTCGTTAGTTGCTCGGCCATTTGCTGGCCCATCACGACGCGGGCTTTCCATTCGGCGTCAATCTGGCTGGACTGATGAAGAAGGAATCGCTGAACAAAAAGAGCGCTACCGCTGACGCCAAATGCCAGCCATCCAGCCAGCAGGCCGGTGACCAGGCCAATGCGTACGCCGGCTCCGAGGGTGATCCATGCGGGCCGCTGGCTGCGCATATAGAGCGTAACGGCCCAGGCTGCGGCAATAGCCATCCACAACAGCCCCAAAGCACCCAGGGGTGAAACTCCGCTCGACAGCAGTCCAGCGGGAACCGCAAGCAGCAGTGCTGCCCGTAGTGCAGGCTTCCAATCGACACTGCCCGCATCCCGTCCCGTCCCGTCCCAGCGCTCTGGCGGGGTCTGCCCAGGGGGAACGTTGTCCGGGTACACCAGTTGCGGCAAGCCACAGGCAGGGCAGTAGCAGTTCTCTGTCTGAACGGTCTGGTGGCAGCGGGTGCAGGTGGCTTCCATATATCTATGAGCCTATCGCATTCGGCCGCTGCGCGGGCGAAGCAATCAACCGGCTGCTGTAGGGGGACACCAGCGCACAACTCGTCCTGGATCGTGAACGCAATAGGTTTTTGGGGGAACTCGAATAAGGAACAACTCCGTATTGGGAGGAGTCTATTAACAGCTTATTCTTGCATAGGAAACGCAAGAAAGCGCATGACAAGAGCCGAATCTTACGTCTTGCTGAATGTGGCAGGCGTGAGCTTTGCGGCCACGATTGCTTCAGCGGCAACCAGAACCTCTTCCAACGTCATATGGGTCGAATCCAGCAGCACGGCGTCCGGAGCTGGTTTAAGAGGGGAATTGGCGCGGTTACGGTCCCTGAGGTCGCGGTCCCTAAGGTCGCGAATCACCTCTTCAGGCTGCTGGGCCGGCTGGGAGCCTAGCTGATCGTAGCGGCGCATACCACGCACCTCGGGAGCGGCATCGAGAAAGATCTTCACCTCGGCGCGGGGAAAGACCACGGTGCCAATGTCACGGCCCTCCATGACGACTCCGCCCTGGGCGCCCATCTGCTGTTGCAGGCAGACCATCCAAGCGCGAATGGCGGGCCATACGCTGACCCTGGAGGCGGCTTCGGTGACTACTTGATTGCGAATCAGACCCGTCACGTCCTCGCCGTCGAGCAGGACGCGATTTTCATCCTCGCCGGGCTCAAGGCGGATCGAGGTTTCTGCGGCAAGGCTTTCCAGGTTCTTACTCTCCTCCAAAGAGAGACTCGCCCGGAGGGCCTTGAGAGCGAAGGCGCGGTACATGGCCCCGGTCTCCATGTTCAGCAGACCGAAGCGCCGTGCCAGATAGCGGGCGATGGTGCTCTTTCCCGCTCCAGCAGGGCCATCGATGGCGACGATAACCTTGTGGGCCGACTGGAGTGAGCTGACGGCTGAGGCGCTCATCCGCGTTTTTTCGCCCCGTGCTTAGGCCGGGCTGCCAGGCCAAACCGTTTGCTGTTGCCAGCCTTTGTGCTGGCGGCCAGAGCGGGCTTCCGGTTGCTGACCATCCGAGTTGGCCGCGCGGCGGGCCGGGAGTCCTTCCGGGAAGTTGTGCTCGGCTTACCAGTGGTCCTGGAGCCGTTGGAATAAACCCTTCGCTGGTTTCCATTTCGCGGGGTCCAGGCGGGCGCAGAAGACTTTGAGGGGTGAGTGCCAGAAGAGGATGGGCGAGCTGCCGGCCTGCTCTTGCCGTTGGAACCGTTCCCACTGGAAGAACTAGCACCCGTGCGCCGGATCGGACGGCTGCTGGAGGACGATTGCGTCGGCTTGCGATCCCGGGAGTTCGTTGCAGGACGGCTGAAGTGAGGCCGAGCAGAAGCGGATTTTACACTCGTGGCCGGTTTGCGGGTGGCCGCAGTGCGGGGCGCATGGAGCTCTGCAGGTTTGTGCGGAGTTTCCGGGGCTGTTGCAGCCGGCGATCTCTGCTTTGCAACGGCAGGTTCTGGCATCTCATCATCATAGGAGCGAAGAAAATATGCCGAAGCCGGTATGGACGCACTGGCGTAGATCGTGGGAGGGCCAGCAAACTCAGGCAGTGTGCCGGCGACATAAAAGTGGGGTGCGTGCCCCAGCGAGATGGTGTGCACCTGGCGTGTGGCCACCAGGCCACGCAGCACCTCGCGCACCTTGCTGCGGGCGGTGAGCGGGGCCAGGAACAGCTCGACATCTTCCATGCTGGCGGCAATCACCGCCTGCAAGTAAATAGAGGCTAGTACGGAGATGGCCGTAACCTGGGAGGTGGAGGCGCCTTCGGCAATGGCTTTCTGGAAACGCTGGCGGAGTAATTGCCACTGAGCAGCCTGACCGGGGGCAGAAACGACTGGGATGATGCGAAGTTGTTGCCAGAGCTCGGTGATAGCGCGCAGAACGGCAGCTTCGGTCACTTCTCTGCCCAAAGCGCGGGTGAGTTTACTTAGGGTTGTATCTCCGCCTGCCTCCAGCAGCTTGTAAGCCTGGACAGCTAGTTGCGAAACCTGACGTGAACCTGTCAGTTGTGGAATGCGGCGCCAGTCGCGGTCGCCGCGCAGAGCATAGACATAGGGTAGAACCCAGCTAGCCACCACGAAATCAGGCGCCTCGCCAGGCAAGCCCAGCAGGTTCAGCCTCACGGCCACGCCGTCTATCTCCAGGCGCACCATCAATTGTTCTGCTATGGCAATATCTTTGCGGTCAGGGGCGGGGTCTCTCCTGCCGGCTACCGCCTCAACAAACGACGGCGCAATAGAGGATGAAAACTGCCGCTTAGGCAGGAAGAGACACAATCCCGTCTCCTCAATCCACGTCCGGGCATCCTCCATGGAGAGTGTCTCGTGCCCGTTCAGGCGCATCCTTTCGGCGCGCGATGCTTCCAATTGTTCCGATGTCAAAGAAAAACCTCGCTTCCAGGCTGGCGTAGACGCCGAGCAACCCCGTCCCCTAAGAGGAGGGTTGCCACCTGCCACCTATTTCAAATCCGATGGAAGGCCCGCTGGATCTCCTTCCAAGAATACAGCAAAGCGATTGGACGTCCATGCGGGCAACTGGTGGGGTGACTCGTTTTTGCTAACTCCAACAGTAACCACTCCATTCTAGCCGGGTCAAGCGGCGTGTTGACCTTGATGGCAGAATGGCAGGCGATGGAGGCTGCAATACGCGTACGAAGCGATGTAAGGTCATGATTCTGCAAGGGTTCGTCAGAATCCACGCTGGATTGCTCGATGACCTCGGCCAACATCCGTTCCAGAGCCGCTCCCTCCAGGCCAACCGGGGCGGCCTTCACCGCAAGTGTTTGAGGGCCAAAGGGTTCCACCTCAAAGCCGTTGCGTTCCAGTTCCTCGGTAATGCCCGCGAAGACCACCATTTGCTGCGCCTTTAGTTCCACCAACATGGGCATCAGTAACCTTTGGCGCATTACCTTTTCGACCTGGCGGTCTCTTAAAATTTTTTCAAAAAGTATTCTTTCGTGTGCCACATGCTGGTCAATGATCCATAAACCATCTTCTCCGGTGGCCAGAATGAACGATTCGCGCAATTGCCCCAACGGGCGCAGCGAGCCTAGCTGGTTGAGGCTGGCGACGGCCTGCTCGGCCTCGACCAGAGCTGTTTCCATGGCTGGATTTGTGCCAGGAGAGCCCCCGGGGCCAGGGGAGCAGCTGTCGACTTGCGGCAGGTTGGCTGCTGTGAAGAGAGCGGCCGCGGCCTCGCCCCACGACTGCTGGTTGTCCCAGCCTGGCTGGAAGCTCTGAGAGGCAAAGGGCAGTCTGCCGGGAACAGGAGTGGGAAGGCGTGGTGTCAGCTCGAAGGTTTCAGCATCAGCCCTGGCGGTCTGCAACGCTGCCGGATCGGAGTCGGGCGGCAGAGGCTCACTGTCCGGTGAGCCGGGCAGGGGGGATGCAGCCGGCGGCATCAGCGAAGGGCTGGCTGTGGGCGCGGAGTCCAGCGCGGCCACAAAACCAGCAGCGGGCCGCGCCTTGATGAGTGCCGTTCGCAGACTGTCGCGAACAAAGTCATGGATCAGGCTCTGCTGGCGAAACCGCACTTCGGTCTTGGCAGGGTGAACGTTGACATCCACCTCTTCAGGCGGCATCTCCAGGAAGAGCAGCACCACGGGAAAGCTGGTGGGCGGAATCACGTTGCGATAAGCCTCGGTGATGGCGTGCATCAGCAGCCTGTCGCGGATGAGGCGCTTGTTGACGAAGATGTAAATCGAGTTGCGGTTGAGCTTTTGCAGCTCGGGCTTGGAGTAGAAGCCAGTCAGCCGCAGGACTCCGGGGTTCCTTGCAGGCTCATCGGGGTTCTTCTTCCAAGGCGGCGGCGCGGGCAGTCCAGCGCGCGCAAGCGGGAGTTCAGCGGCCACGGGAAGCAGTTGCGCCAGCGTATCCTTGCCGAAAATCTGATAGATGCGCTCGGCGGTGCGCTGGACAGGCGGCGCGGAGACGATGGTGTGCGTGGCTGACAGCAGCTCGAAGTGCTTTTCGGGGTGGGCAAGGGCGTATTGGGTGACAAGCGCCGTCACATGGGATAGTTCGGTCGACTCAGCGCGAAGAAATTTGCGGCGGGCCGGCGTGTTGAAGAAGAGGTCGGCTACGGTGAGCGTGGTGCCTCGTGGCAGGGCAGCGTCTTCTACGCGGAAGATCTTTCCCCCGGCGATTTCCAGGCGCGTTCCGGCGCTCTCCTCTCCGGTGGCAGTTTCCAGGGTGACGCGGGCTACCGAGGCGATGGAGGGCAGCGCCTCGCCGCGAAATCCCAGCGTTGCGATGGAGAGCAGATCGTCGACGGTGCGGAGCTTGGAGGTAGCGTGGCGCTCAAAGGCCAGCAGGGCGTCGTCGCGATTCATGCCGTGTCCATCGTCGCTGATGCGGATCAGCTTGCGCCCGCCGGCCTCGACTTCGACGCGGATGCGACTGGCGCCGGCGTCCAGGGCATTCTCCAAGAGTTCTTTCACGACCGAAGCAGGCCGGTCCACCACCTCGCCCGCGGCGATCTGATTGGCAACCTGGTCGGGAAGTATGCGGATGCGGCCCATAATTTCTAAGGTTAACGCAGGGAGGGGTTGAGGGTGCCGGTTGAAAAGCGGGGCGATATCGTCCCAAACCGAGGCTCAAAGCGCGGGCGAATATATGGCGAACAATTAAGGAGGGGCGGGACTGGTGCTCCGTCACAAAATAAATAGGTTCGAATGTCAACTAAAGTGCTTAGATTTCGTTTACGTTAGTGTGGGATACACTTCTGGATGGCCTGTACCGTCCGCTCAGGTGGCCTCCCTCATGCGCGTTCCATTTGAATTCAGGAGTAACCCATGCAGTCATCGCTATCGAATATCAGCAAAAATGGCATTCTGGCCTTTGCCGCCAGCGTATTCATCCTTGGTGTGGTCATCACTGGCTGCACAAGCTCAATGACAAGCACGAGCAGCACCAGCAATCTGATCCCGAATGTCAATACTTCCACGTCGCTAGTCAGAATTACGGATGCGGCAAGTGATCAGATTCTAGCCGTCAGCCTGAACCTCAACTCGCTGGTTCTCACCGACAGCTCGGGAAAGGTGACCACCAACCTGCTTCCCGCCGCCGGGATTACCTTCGAGGCGACCCATCTGGACGCTGTGCAGGAGCCGCTCTTCAGCCCTGCGATTCCCCAGGACACCTACGTCAGCGCAACGCTCACCTACTCGAGTGCGCAGGTGGCCTACGTCGATCCCACAACTCACACGGTTGACCTGGTCACGGCTACGCTGGCCAATACTTCGCAGACTATTTCCTTTACCGCGCCCGTCACCATCAGCAACACAAATACGTCTTTGTTAATAGACTTTCTGGTCCCGAATTCGGTCGTCATCTCCGGCAGCACCGTCACCGTCACGCCGCAATTCAAGGTCGCAGCTGTTCCTGTTGCCAGTACTCTCATGACAACCCACAAGGGAAAGGTGACGGCCATCAGCACCAGCACCAATTCCTTTACGCTGACCGACCCCGCCGGAACCGCGCTGACTATTTACGTCAATGCGAATACGTTGTTCAATCCATCGCCGTTTACGAACACGATATGTCAGGGAGTCGCCTGCCTCGCCACGCTGCAAGTCAATGCGCTGGTTGAGGTGGACACCGTCATCACACCGAGCAGCAGCACCACACCGCCGCCAGGCTCACTGCTGGCCATGCGCGTGGAAGTGGAGGACCCCGGAACCACTGCCCCAAAGATGCTGCTTGGCCCGGTCACTTCCCGCACTCCAACCGCTACGGGGACTCCGGCAACCTCCTTCAACATGCTGCTTCGTCAACTAGTTGGGAATAGCTCTGCAACCGCGGTGGAAACGGTCAACGTAAGCGTGACCGGCTCAACCAACTTCCTTTTGCCCCCGCGCTATACCGTCCTGGCAACGGCTCTGCTCTTTGCGCCGAGTTTCACCTCCTCGACCATCTTTGCCGGACAGCATGTTGCGGTGGTTACGACGGGCGTGACGAGTGGCGCAGCTACGGCTAACACCGTACTGTTGCAACCGCAGACCATCAGTGGCGTCATTACAAACATTGCCCCCTCCGGCGCCTACACGGTTTATACCGTCACGCTGCCCGCCAGTCATTGGCTGGCAACGCTGACCGGGCAAACAACAGTACTGGTCTACACCAATGGCCAGGTCGTGCCGCTCACCGCCGCAACCCCGGCAGTCAGCGCTACGATGCGCTTCAACGGCTACCTCTTCAACGTCGGCGGGACACTGCGGTTGTTGGCCTGCGCGCAAGCCGGGCCTCCAGGAGTCCCACTCATCTGATCGGGCAGCCTTAAATAACAATCAGCTGCTGAAATCCGCCGGGGCGCTGCAAGCAAGCAGCGCCCCGGCGGCGTTTGCGATGGAGAATCAACTCGAAAGAGGGAGCGTGCTGGAAATGCCGGGCCGAACAGGACGCAGCCATTTGTCCAAGCGGCCCAAAAGCAAAAAGCCGCCCGAAGGCGGCACTTGCGAAGCGGAGAAAAGCGGGTTTAGATGCCCAGGCCGAATTCGCCGATCTGCTTTTCACCGGCATGTGCGTAAAAATCGTATGGATCGCGGTGGTTGAACTTGTAACGGCTAAACAGTTCGCGGCCTACGAAGAAGCCCACCGTAGCCACGGCCAACCCCACCGATAGCCAGCCAACCACCTTCAGAGTGCTGGATTCCTTCGATTCTTCGGCAGTCTCATTCTCGGCGGTTGGGGCTTCTGGCTCAGTGGACATGGCAGCTTTCTCCTGGAAGCATGATACCGCAATTGCGCCTTGTCTGGCTCAACGACAGTGATGGTCTCTGACTGGTTATGCTGCAAAGCAATCAGCGGCTTGCTTCCGTAAGGCAGCGGATTACTGGGTCGAGTCGATGCGGGCCAGCCACGACGATTTCGCTTCTTCGGGCAAAAAGCTCGAGCGGATGGAGTTGGCAGCAAGTTGGCGCAATTCGTCACCAGTAAAGCCCTGTTCGGTGTGGGCCAGCAGGTATTCGTTGGCCAGATCGGAGCCGAAGAAGGCCGGATCGTCGGAGTTGAGCGTAACCATAAGGCCCAGATCGAAGAGGCGGCGCAGCGGGTGGGCGGCAAACGAGGGGCAGACGCCGGTGCGAACGTTCGACGTAGGGCACAACTCCAGCGGCACGCTCCGCGCCTTTAACTCTTGGACGAGTTTTTCGTCCTGAAGAACCGATACGGCATGGCCGAGGCGCTCCGAACCGATGGCGAGAGCCTCCCAGATAGCCTCGGGGCCGGTAGTTTCGCCGGCGTGGTTGGTCAGGTGAAGACCGGCCTGCGCGGCCTGGGCATAGAGGGCACAAAAGGGCTCGGAGCCAGTGCGGCGCTCGTCGCCTCCCAGGCCAATGCCGACGATGGAGGAATGAGTTGGCTTGAGTTCGGTAGCCTTGAGGAAGACGCGCTCGGCCTCCTCAACGGGAAAGTGGCGTACGGCGTCAAAAATCCAATAGATCGAGAGGCCCCGTTCGCGTTCAGCGCGCTCGCGGGCTCGCTCCAGGCCGGCGAAGATTGGCTCGAAGGCGGCGGAGTCGTGGTCGCGCCAGTGGTAGATGACGCCGACGGAGATGTAAACCTCGGCGTGAACCACTCCCTCAGCGGCAAGATGCTCCATCATGCGCCAGGCGGCCAGCTCGTAGTCTTCCGGGCCGATCAACTGCGCGGTGACGGCCTTGAAGGCGTTCAGGAAGCCAGTAAAATCGGTGAATTGATAGAGAGCTTCGGCCTCGACGAGCGTGAGCGGCTGGGCGTCGTGGCGCGCGCTCAGCTCCACCAGCGTCGAAGGCAGAATCGCGCCTTCGAGGTGCAGGTGCAACTCGGCCTTGGGCAGGCGGCGGATGAAGGCTGAAATCTCTAGCGTCATCAGAATCTACTTTAATCCCGCGAACTCCGAGCGGTGACGGCTGTAGAGGAAGTAAATGGCAAGCCCCACTGCCAGCCAGGCGAAGAAGGCCATCCAGGTCATCACTTCCAGGCCCATCATCAGCAGTACGCAAAAGACGATGCTCAAAAGCGGGAAGAGCGGACCCAGCGGAGCACGAAAGCTGCGAGGCCGCTCCGGCTCGCGATAGCGCAGGATGAGTACCGCGATGGAGACCAGGACAAAGGCGAAAAGGGTGCCGATGTTGGAGAGGTTGGAGACAGTGCCGATGTCCAGCAATCCGGCGGGAATGCCGACCACAAATCCGGCGACCCAGGTGGCGACAGCAGGGGTGCGGAAGCGTGGATGAATGCGGCCGAAAACGGTGGGCAGCAGGCCGTCCCGGGACATGGCGAACCAGACGCGTGCCTGGCCGAGCTGAAAGACCAGGATGGAGGAGACCATGCCCAGGATGGCGCCGATGAGGACAAAGAGGCGCACCCACTGCAAGTTTCCTGCGCCGGGCAGCAGGGAGAGCCGCTTGAGGGCGTTGACCACCGGGGCGGCGTCGCCCATCACCGACTGCCAGGGCACAATGCCGCTGAGAACGATGGCTACCGCGCCGTAGAGCACGGTGCAAGCCACCAATGTGGCCAGAATGCCGATGGGAAGGTCGCGCTGCGGATTCTTGCATTCCTCGGCCGCCGTCGAGACCGAATCAAAGCCGATGTAGGTGAAGAAGATGATGGAGCCGCCGGTCAGCACGCCGGTCCAGCCGTTGGGCATGAAGGGATGCCAGTAGTGAGGCTTGATAAAGCTGGCCCCGGCAAAGACAAAGACCAGAATGGCGGCCATCTTGACCAGCACCATGACGTTGTTGGCGCGGGCCGACTCGCGAATGCCACGCACCAGGAGTACCGTCAGGAGCATCACGACCAGGAAGGCGGGAATGTTAAAGCCAAAGTGCCAGCCGGATTTGTAGAGATCGTTGCCGGCAAAATCCTGAAGACCGGTGGGCAGGTAGGCCGGGGAGATCCACTGGACAGGCAGGTGGACGCCGAACCAGTCAAAGAGGTCGACCAGGTGAGCGGAGAGGCCCACGCTGACGCTCATGTTGCTGAAGGCGTATTCCAGAATCAGATCCCAGCCGATGATCCAGGCCACTAATTCGCCGAGCGTGGCGTAGGTGTAGGTGTAAGCCGAGCCGGCGATGGGAATCATGGAGGCCAGTTCGGCGTAACATAACCCGGTAAAGACGCATACGATGGCCACCAGCACCAGCGAAAGCGCCAGTGCCGGTCCGGCGCCGGGACGGCCTGCCAAAACTGTGTGATGGATGAGGTAGTGGAGCAGCGGCGTGTCACGAACGGAGGGTACATCGAACTTTTGCCCGGCCATGGCCGTGCCGATGACCGTAAAGATGCCCGAGCCGATGACCGCCCCGATGCCCAGTGCGGTCAGCGACCACGGGCCGAGAGATTTTTTCAGGGTGTGCCCTGGCTCTTGCGAGTCCCGGATCAACTTATCGATGGACTTGCGGGCAACAAGTTGTCTGTACAGGACGGTTCTCCTCATCCCGCCGGCTGCGGATGCCTGAGACTAGCGGAATCCTGCCGGTCAGAGGTGTTTCCCGGTTCAGAACGCCTCCGAGTCAGTGTAGCGGAACGTGTTGCCCTTGCGGAAATGAAGGATGCTAGAGGATGTAGCTGCTTTACCCTCGCCAATTCCCGATGCCACTCCATATCACTTCAATCCTGCGGTATTGCGGAATGTTAAGCAACTGGCGAAGCGCGACTTTCATTCTTTCTTCGCCTCCGCGACTATACAGTTCATCTCCGATCTCTCTCACTTTTGCCTCGTGTTGAGCAAGTTGATCTTTGGTGCATTTGCTGTTCGCGAGCAATGAACAAAACTCTCTAAGAAATTCAAGCATCTCCGATTCAGACATGCGTGGAACACTGACAGCCCGCCTCACACTTTCGTCGGTGTTTGTTTTCGCGATTTCAGAACGTATCTTCTGGTCAGTAATCTTGTTCATTGCTGCCTGGCGCACACCCAAATCCCTATCATGCATGGCGAGCTTGGCGAGAATCGTCTGGTCGGTGAGCCTCTTTACTGCCTCCCAGCGCACTTCCGAGACGCTGTCGGTTTGGGCGATCTCTGCGAGTGCGGTCTGGACGGTGAGCCTCGCAACCGCCGTCAGGCGCACCCACTGGTTTGTGTCGTTCTTGGCGACGTTGGCAAGCTCGGCCTGGTCGGTAAGCTGCCTAACGGCCTTCATGCGCATCGACTGATTACCGTCGTTTTGGGCAATCTCGGCCAACACTGTCTGGTCGGTGAACTTGTCGATCGTTGCCATGCGTGCGGTCAGATCCCCGTCGTTCTTGACAACCGAGGCAAGCGCAGACTGGTTTTCCGGGCTTCCATCCCGACTTAAGAAAATCCATAAGTGACATGGGCATCTCCTAACACAACTACGGTGCGATAAGGAAGATGGTATATGCGAACATTAATATTGCAAGGTTCCAGATCGGGCGCGCACCGCGCGCCCGCCCGGAACCCCATTGTTGTAAAGGATCTAGCGCTTACCTCTTGGAGACGCCGCGCACCATCTTCTTCACTTTCTTCTTCTTTTCGCC
>OCZT010001775.1_pt1 | contig 22391 bp, 18 predicted proteins | sample 1539031 | NCBI WGS metagenome assembly OCZT01 (sample SAMEA3539308, study PRJEB22396) | soil metagenome | biome: tundra; feature: field; material: soil | place: USA | collected 2010-05 | depth 0.15 m | reverse complement strand
CATCGCCCGGGCCGGCCGTCGCTTCCCCGGCGCCTTCGCCCTCGGCCTCGCCGGCGCCGAAGGCCGATAAGACGAAGGACCCCGGCTCGGCGCTCACCATCCGCGATCTCGCCGGCGGGAAGCGCGTCACCGCGAACGACGCGACCGACTTCGCGGTCTCCGACGACGACCGGTTCGTCGCGTATGCGACCGAAACCAAGAACGGCAAGGGCGACGGGCTGCACGTCTACGACGTCGCCACGGGCACGACGACCGACGTGCTGACCGGCGAAGGCCGGTACCGCGATCTCGCGATCGCGCGGGACGGCTCGTCGCTGGCGTTCCTCAGCGACACCGCGACGTACAAAGACGACGTCCCGCACGACGCGGCGTACGTCGTCGATCTGCGCACCGCGAAGCCGACCGCGGTGAAGGCGGTCGACATGGGTACCAGCGGGATCGGTGCCGGGATCTCCCCCAACGCGAACGGCAAGCTGAAGTACTCGCGCGACGGCAAGCGGTTCTTCCTGGGCACCGCGGTCGCGCCGACGCCGATGCCGTCGGGGACGCCGTCGCCGAGCGCCGTCGATCTGTGGACGTGGCACGACGGCGTGCTGCAGTCGCAGCAGCGCCACGACGCCGACCGCGAGCGCAAGCGCACCTATCTCGCGGTCTACGACGTCGGCGCGTCGCGCTTCGCGCAGCTTGGCTCACCGGCGCTGCGCGACGTCACGACCAACGAGGACGGCGACGCGGCGATCGGCGAGGACGCGCGCGCATATCGGCGCGCGGGCTCGTGGCTCGGCGAGACGTACAGCGATCTCTACGCGGTTTCACTCTCCGGCGGGAAACCGAAGCTGCTCGCGAGGCGCGCCGCGTCGGCCGACCTGTCGCCTGCGGGGAGGTACGTGCTGGTTTGGGACGAGCCGGCGCGGCATTGGTACGCGATTCGCACCGCGGACGGAAAGCGCGTGGAACTCGCGCCGCGTGCGGGCGTCGCCTTTCACAACGTCGACGACGACCATCCCGCACCTCCGCCCCCCTACGGGGACGGCGGCTGGCTCGCCGGCGACCGCGGCGTCATGATCTACGATCAGTACGACGTCTGGCTCGCCAACCCGGACACCGGCGCCGCGACGAACCTCACGCATGGCGAGGGCCGCCGTACGCGCACCGTCTACAGTCCGGTGCGGACCGATCCCGACGCGGCCTCGTTCCAGGCCGACAAACCGATGTTGCTCTCGCTGATCGACACGCGGACGTACGCCAGCGGCTATGCGCGCGTCGCCCCGGGCGGCGGGGTTCCGGTGACGCTCTTCAAAGCCGACGAGGTCGTCAACGGCACGCGCACGGTGTTCAACGCGGGTCTGCACAACTTCACCAACCCGCCGCTGGCCGCGAAGAAAGCCGATCGGTACCTGTTCGCGCGCGAGTCGTTCCGCAACTACCGCAATCTGTGGTCGACGGATTCCTCGTTCGCGCACCCGGTGAAGGTGACCGACGCGAACCCGCAGCAGGCGAAGTACCGGTGGGGGACGGAGCGGCTCATCGACTACACCAGCGCCGACGGGCAGAAGATGCGCGCGGTGATGCTGGTTCCCGACGGGCTGCGCCCCGAGCGGAAAGCCCCGATGCTGGTCTACTTCTACGAGACCTGGGCCAGCATGTTCCACACCTACTACACGCCGGCGCCCGGGACGAGCCCGAATTTCGTGCGCTACGTGTCGAACGGCTACGTCGTCGTCTTCCCCGACGTGCACTACCGCATCGGCCATCCCGGCGCCAGTGCGATGAGCTGCATCCTTCCGGCGGTCGACACCGCCCTGCGCACGAACTATGCCGACCCCACGCGCGTCGGGATAGCCGGGCACTCGTGGGCGGCGTACCAGATCAACTACATGCTCACCAAGACGCACCGGTTCCGCGCCGCGGAGGCGGGCGCCGCGGTCGACGACATGATCAGCGCCTACTCCGGGATCCGCCTCGAGAGCGGGATCGTGCGCGAGTCGCAGTACGAGCACACGCAGTCGCGGATCGGTGCCACGCCCTGGGACCGGCCCGACCTGTACCTCGAGAACTCCGGTCTGTTCGGCATCAAGAACATCACCACGCCGTATCTCACGATCCACAACGAGCTCGACGGCGCGGTGCCGCAGTTCCAGGGGATCGAATTCATCACCGCGATGCGCCGCCTCGGCAAGGAAGCGTACCTGTTCTCGTTCGACGGCGAGGACCACAACCTGCGGGGGCGCGAGCAGCAGAAATACTGGACGGTCCATCTCGACGAGTGGTTCGACCACTGGCTCAAGGGGGCGCCGCGCCCGGCGTGGATGGACGGAGTCGACTTCCTGCACCGGGGCGAGCGCAACGTCCATCCGCTCTACGGCGAGCCGGATTAGCGGAGTCCGGTCCGGCGCGCTCGCGGCGATCGCGCTGGCCGTTCTCGCCGCGTGCACGCAGGCGCCGCAATCGCAGCGAACGCTGCGGCTCGCGATCGTCAGCGAGCCGCACAGCCTGTTGCCGCTGCTCTCACAGTCGATCCCGGACAACGAGATCCTGCGGCTGATCTACGATCCGCTGATCGCCTGCGACCGCGCCGGAAACGCGGTCCCCGCGCTCGCGGCCGTCGTGCCGGCGCGCGCGAACGGCGGGATCTCGCGCGACGGCCTGACCGTGACGTATCACCTGCGCCGCGGCGTGCGCTGGCACGACGGCACCCCCTTCACCAGCGCCGACGTCGCCGCGTCGTTCCGTGCGGTCATGGAGCCGCGCAGCGTCGTGCAATCGCGCCACGGGTACGACGCGATCGCGCGCGTCGAGACGCCGGACACGTACACCGTGCGCTTCCGACTCAAGCGCGCGTTCGCCCCGTTCGTCGGAACGGTCTTCGCGGAGAGCGACGCGCCGTACTATCTTGCGCCCGCGCACCTGCTGCGCGACGGACCCCTGACGCAGTCTTCACTCAACGCCGCGCCGGTCGGGACCGGACCGTACCGCGCGGTCCGCTGGTCGCGTGGCGATCGCCTCGAGCTCGCGGCGAACGAGTCGTACTGGAACGGGAAGCCCTCGATCGCGCGCATCACGCTGCGCTTCATCGCCGACGAGAACACGCAGCTGGTCGGATTACGCAGCGGCGACCTGGACGGCGTGCTCGGCATGTCGGCCAACGCCGCCGCGCAAGCGCGCACGATCCCGCACGTGCGCGTCGCGACCGCGCCGCTGAACGCGTACTGGGGCGTGATGATGAACAACGGGCGCGGGCCGGCTGCCGACGTCCGCGTGCGGCGCGCGCTTGCCGAAGCGATCGACGCGAGGTCGTTCCGCGACAACGTCACCCACGGGTTCTACGCGCCGGTGATCGCCGATCTGCCGCCGGTGCTGTGGGCGGCGGATCGCACGCTGCGGCCGATCCGGCACGACGTCGCCGACGCGCGCCGGCTGCTCGCGTCGGCCGGGTACGGTCCGGCGCACCCGCTCGCGCTCGACCTCGCGATTCTTCAGTCGTCGCAGACGCATCGGGTCGAGGCCGTCGCGCTGCAAGGCCAGCTCGCGGCGCTGGGCGTCGACGTGCGCATCCGTCCGTATCTCGGCAACGTCTTCGATGCGCCGCCCTCGGAAGGCGGCATCCTCACCCGCGGGCGCTACGATCTCGCGTTCTACGGCTGGTACGCCGGGATGGATCCTGACGACAGCGGCCAGTTCCTGTGCGATCAGCGCCCGCCGAGCGGCTACGACCATTCGTTCTACTGCAGCGCGGAGATGGACGCAGCGCAGCGCGACGCGCTCTCGTCGTACGATCAAGCCGCGCGCAAGCGCGCGTACTCGCGCATCGAGGCGCTGCTCTTGCGTGACGTCCCGATCCACTTCCTGGGCTCGCCGGTCGCGATCTCGGCGCTGCGCGACGACGTCGGCGGCTTCTCACCGACGCTCGTCACGCAGACCGCGAACGCGCAGCGCTGGGTGCTCGCCAGGTGAGCATCCGAGGTCGTCCTACGAGGATAGCGGGCCGAGCCGCGCCGTCCACGAACATCAGGCCGATGATCGGGCGTACCACCGTCGCTGCTCTTGCCGTCCTGCTCGGCACCTCGTCGCTCGCTTCGCTCGCCGGCGCGCAGACCTCCGCCGCGCCGGCTCCGCCCACGACGACGGTCCCGCAGACCGCTTCGACGCTCGCGCCGAGTCCGGTGCCCGCAGCGACGCTTGCGCCCGCGCCGCCGTCGGAGCCGTCGACCGGGCCGCGTCCTGCGGCCACGCCGGGACCGACCGTCTCGACGCTGCCGTTCCCGTTCGGGCCCGCTCCGACGCAGTCGTACGCGATCTTCACAAAGACGGCGACGATCCAGCCGGGCGTCATCGACCTCGTTCGCAAGGACGACGAGCTCTATTTCGACCTGCGGCCGGAGAACTTCGACAAGACGTACATCATCTTGCCGTCGATCGAGCGCGGCGTCGGCAGCGGCGCGTTCGCGGGCCGTGTGTACGAGCCGTTCCAGGTCACCTTCAAGCTCGTCGGCAAGCGCGTGCTGTGGATCACGCCGAACTCGCGCTACGTCGCTGACAAGGGGAGCGCGGCAGCGAACTCGCTCGCGATCAGCGTCGCGAACTCGGTGATCCTCTCGACCCCGATCGTCGCCGAAGATCCGGCGAAGAAGCACGTCGTGGTCGCACCTACGCTGTTTCTCACCGATTTCGAGGGGATCGGCGCGGATCTCGGCCGCGGCGTCGCGCCCCCGTCGCTGCCGGGATTGCTGCTGCTGATCGCGCGGCCGTCGTTCTCCGTCGACGCCACCAAGTCGTACTATCTTTCGACGAAGGCGTTTCCGCGGAACGACGAGATCAGCGTCAACCTGGCGTTCAACGGACCGCCGAACGCGCTCCCGACGGTCCCCGACGGGCGCGGCATCCCGATCGGCGTCCACTACAGCATCGTCGCGCCGACCGAGCCCGATCCGAAGTTCGTCCCGCGCTTCGCCGACGACCGCGTCGGGTATTTCATCACGGCACGCAAGCGGTACGGGAACGATGCCGCGGCGACGCCGTTCGAGCGCTTCGTCGAGCGCTGGAACCTCGACAACGGACCGATCACGTTCTACCTCACGAACGAGATCCCCAAGGAGTACCGTGCCACGGTGCGACGCGGGATCCTGGCTTGGAACGACGCCTTCGCGAAGGTCGGCCATCCGAACGCGATCGTGGTGAAGGACCCGCCGGCAGAAGCCGGTTGGGATCCCGACGACGCGCGCTACACGACCGTTCGCTGGATCACGAGCGATCAGCCCGACTTCAGCGCGTACAGCCCGCACGTGAGCGATCCCGACACCGGCCAGATCATTCGGGCCGAAGTCGTGATCGACGGGGAGTCGCTGCGCTCGATCAAACGCGGCTACGTCGATCGCGTGCAGCCGGCGCAGCGCGCCCGGAGCAATGCCTACGCGCTTGCGGCCGGCCGGCTCGGGGGAGGCGCTTCGGGGAACGTCGACGATGCGGTGCCGCCGAGTGAGGAATGCTCGCTCCAAGAGGATTCGGTCGCGCAAGCGGCGCTCGGCTCGCTGCTGCTGGCGCGCAACCCGCGTGCGACCGCCGCGGATCGCGAGCGCTACGCGCAGGAGTGGCTCTACAGCACGGTGATGCACGAGGTCGGGCACACGCTGGGGCTGCGGCACAACTTCCAGGGCTCCACCTCCTACACGTACGCGCAGCTGCACGACCCGGCGTTCACGCACGCACACGGTACGACGGGGTCGGTGATGGACTATACACCGGCCAACGTCGCAGCGCTCGGCGAGCGCCAAGCGGACTATTTCCCGACGAAGCTCGGGGCGTACGACTACTGGGCGATCGAGTACGGGTATCGCACGTTCCCGAACGTGCAGCGGTCGGCCGACGAGGCGGTTCCGCTGTCGCGCATCGCGGCGCGCTCGACCGAACCCGGGCACGCGTACGGCACCGACGAGGACGCGACCGCGATCTCGATCGATCCGCGCATCCAGCGCTTCGATCTCTCGAGCGACCCGCTCGCCTACGTCGACGAACAGTTCCGCATCGATGACGACGTCGCGTCGCACCTGATGCGCCGCTATCCCGGCGACACGCGGACGTTCCAGGACCTGCGCTCGGGGCTGATCACGGTGCTCAGCAACCAGCTGAACAATGCCGCGCTCGCGGCAAAATACGTTGGCGGGATCTATACCTCGCGCGCGCACCGCGGTCAGCCCGGCGCGGCGCTCCCCTTCGAAGCGGTCCCGCGCGCGCAGCAGCGCCGCGCGTTCGACCTGATCGACCGGTGGGTGCTCTCGTCGCGCGCGTTCCGGCTCTCACCCGAGCTGCTCAACGCGGCCGCGCCGACGCGGTACGGGATCCACTGGGGCGCGAACGGCGTGCGGCGCAGCGATTTCCCGATCCGTGAGGTGATCGCCGAGCTGCAAGACGACGTGATCACCGAGATGTTCTCACCGGTGAACCTGGGCCGCGTCGCGGACCAAGAGCTGAAGGTGCGCAAACCCGGCGAGACGATGACGCTCGCCGATCTGTTCGGCTGGACCAACGCCGCGGTCTACGACGATCTCGGCCGCACGTCGATCGCACCGGCGCATCGCGAGCTGCAGCGGCGGTTCGCCGACCTGCAGATGCAGATCGTCGCGCTGCCCTCCGCGTTCGCCGATCAACTCGATCTTCCGCGCGAGACGCAAGCGCTCGCACGCTACAACTTGATGCGCCTCTCGTCACGGCTCGACGGAGCGGTTTCGGCGGCGCGCGACGACGGCACGCGCGCGCACTTGGTGGACCTCCGTGTACGCGTCAACGGAGTGCTACACGCGCAGAACATTCGCTCGATCTAAACGGGATGTTGCGTAGCGGTACCAGTGTGATGTACACCACGCAGTAATTTCATCAAGTTCTCAGGCGAACGCGTCGATCTCCGCCAGCGCCAACATCGCGCCCGACACGACGGTTGCATCGACGTACTCGAGCGCGGGCGACTCTTCGCTGCCGACGCTCTCGATCAAGCGAGCGACGGCGTCCGTCCGTGGCCTGCGCGACACGTCCTCGGGGCGAACGGTGATCGCGTACCTGCGGCTCCAGTTCTCCGCCGACGTCACCTTGCCGCGAGCGCCGGCCTTCACGTTCATCGTCCCCGGCACGCTGCCGACGAACGGTGTGACCTACTGGCTGGCGTTCATCGATCCGCTCCTGTCGGCCGCCGGCTGGCAGACCGGCTTCGAAGGACCGGCTTCGGCCACGGCGGCGACCACCGCGAGCGGAAAGAGCGGCACCCAGCTCGTCCGCCGCCGGACAGCAAACCGTCCCCGGTGGGGTGACCCCGCGGAACATCCAGTTCACGAGCGTCACCGCCTCCACGCCCGCCCCGATCACGTTCGTCCAGCAGGGTTTCAGCGGGCCGTTCACCCTGCACGGTGACTGCACGGGGATCGTGAACACGAGCGGCGCCAGCCCAACCTGGACGATCACCCCGGTCGGACAGGGCCGCTGCGTGATCGTCGGCCTCGGCGACAAGGGCGCGAGCGCGATCGTCCACGTCGGCGTCATAACGCCGTACGAGACGCCGGCCCCGACCTCGCAGCCGACGACCTCGCCGACGACCAATCCTACGACATATCCGACGACCTACCCGACGACGTACCCGTCTCACTCGCCGGAGCCGACGCACGCGCCGACCACGGCCCCGTCGTCGAGCCCCAGCCCGAAACCGAGCCCCACGCCGAGCCCGACGCCGACGCCTACCCCCGGCACGGCTTCTCCGGGCGAATTTCCGGGCAACCCGGCCGGCGCCCCGGCGGTATAAACCAGGGCGATGTACACCGTCTACCTCGGCCTCGGCTCGAACCTGGGCGATCGACAGAGCACGATCCTCGCCGCGCTCCAGCGCCTGCGCGCCGGGGCGCGGATCGAAGCCGTGTCCTCGTTCTACGAGACGCCGCCCGCGAACGGCGTCGCCGGCCCGGCGTTCTTGAACCTCGCCGCCAAGGTGACCACGGAGCTGGATCCGATCGCGTTCGAACGCTTTGTTCGCGGCGTCGAGACGGCGATCGGCCGGCAGACGCGCACGCCGCTCGACGCCCGGCCGATCGACGTCGACATCCTGCTGATCGACGCGCTGGTCGCCGATTTCGGCCGGTTCGAAGTGCCGCATCCGTACCTCGCGGCGCGCGCGTTCAACCTCATCCCGCTGGCCGAGATCGCGCCGGAACTCATCGAACCGCGCACTGGGAAGACGATCGCCGAATTGGCGGCCGCCGTGCCGCACGAGGGCATCGCGCGCAAAACCCGCGCGATGCACTTCGCGGCAAACCGGCAGGAGGAGGAGCCCGATGTGCGACTCTCGCTGAACCGCGTCGGCGTCTCGTCGGTCAAGCATCAGATCAGGCTCAACGTCGGCGGCGAGGAGCGGCTCTTCCAGGGCGACTTCACGATGGTCGCCGACCTCGCGCCCGACAAGGCCGGCGTCCACATGTCGCGCTTCTCCGAGCTGCTCGAGGCGGCGACGCTCGACGTGCTGGCGCGCAAAGAGAAGCCGTCGCGCGTCGAGGAGCTCACCGAGCAGATCGCGCGCGAGATCGTCGGCTCGCAGGGCGCGCTGCGCGCCGACGTCCGGCTGCGCGCGGAGTTCGGTCTCGAGCGCTGGACGCCGGTCAGCGGAAAGCGCACCGAAGAGACCTACACGCTGGTCGGGATCGCGCACGCCGACGCGCACGGGACGCGCCGCATCGTCGGTGTCGAAGCCCAAGGGATGACCGCGTGCCCGTGCGCGCAGCTGATGGTGCGCGAGCACTCGATCCGCGAACTGCAGGAGGCCGGCTTCAGCGAGGCCGACGCGATCCGCGCGGTCGACGCGCTGCCGGTGGCGACGCACAACCAGCGCGGCCGGGGCGGGGTCTACATCGGCGCCGAGGCGCCGCACGCGAACGAGATCCGCGCCGAAGACCTCGTCGAGATCGTCGAGTCGTCGATGTCGAGCGAGACGTACGACCTGCTGAAACGCCCGGACGAGTTCTTCATCGTCAACAAGGCGCACCACAACCCGAAGTTCGTCGAGGACGTGGTGCGCGGTATCCTCGCCCGCGCGCTCGACGTCTACGCCGACTTCCCGGACACGACGTACATCGGCGCGACGCAACTCAACTACGAGTCGATCCACAAGCACGACGCGTTCGCCGAAGCCTTCGGCCTGTTCGGCGAGTTCCGCCGCGAGCTGCGCGAGGGCGTCCACGTCGACGTGAAGACCGACCTCGCGAGCTGGCTCGGTACGCGCCCGTCCCCGGCGGTAGCGCTCTAGGAGGAGACACGATCCGTCGCGGGGGAACGCCCGCGTCACAGCGTGCATCTCTTCTTTCAAGAACTGCTGAACGGCCTGGTCGTCGGAAGCCTGTACGCGCTCGTCGCGCTGGGGTTGGCGCTGGTCTACGGCACGATGCAGATCCCGAACTTCGCCCACGGGCATCTCTACATGCTCGGTGCCTACGTCGCGTTTTTCGGCGTGACCGTCGCGCACGTGGGGTACTGGCCGGCGATGCTGCTCGCGATCGTCGTGCTGGCGCTGGTCGGTGTCGTGCTCGAGCGGCTGGTCTTCCGGCCCCTGCGGAACGCGCCGGAGGTCAACACGATCATCGCCGCGGTCGGTGTGCTGTTCTTCCTGCAGACGTTGGCACAGGTCTGGTTCGGCGGTGACTACCGCGTCTTCCCCACCCCGTACGACAAGGTCGTGCACTTCGCCGGCCTGGTGGCGACGCAGCAGCAGCTGATCGTCATCGCCGCCGCCGCCGTGCTGATGGTGGCATTGTTCTGGTTCCTCAAGCGCACGCTGACCGGTGCGACCATCGAGGCGGTCGCGCAGAATCGCGCCGGCGCGGCGCTGGTGGGGATCGACCCGAACCGCGTCTCGATGATGGTCTTCGCGATCTCGGCCGGCCTCGCCGCCGCGGCCGCGACGCTGATCGCATCGATCAGCCTGATCTCGCCGTCGATGGGCTTCACCGTCATCCTCAAGGCGTTCGCGATCATCGTGCTGGGCGGGATGGGGAGCGTCCCCGGCGCGATCATCGGTGCGTACATCCTCGCCTTCGCCGAGAGCTTCGGCGGGACGTATATCTCCAGCAACTATCAGGATGCCATCGCCTTCGGCGTGCTCGTCCTCATCCTGACGTTCAAGCCCACCGGGCTCTTCGCGAAGGGAACGTAGTGCGCCGCGTCCTGTGGATCATCGCCGCAGCGGTTGCGGTGGCGATCCCCTTCCTCGTGCCGAAGACGTTCTATCTGCAGATCGTTGCCGGCGCCTACATCACCGCGATCGCGGTGTACGGCCTCAACGTCATCCTCGGGTATACCGGTCTGCTCAATCTCGGGCACGCGGCGTTCTTCGGAATCGGCGCGTATGCCGTCGCCTTGCTGGAAACGAAGGCCGGCTGGCCGTTCTGGCCCGCGCTCCTGGCCGGCTGCGCGGCCAGCGTCGTGTTGGGAGCAATGGTAGGCTCGGTCAGCCTGCGCACGCGCGGCAACTACTTCGCGATCTTCACCGCCGCGGTCGGCGTCATGATCGCGATCGTGTTCACCAACTGGCAAGAGCTGACCGGCGGAAACATCGGCATCGTCAACATCCCGCCGCCGCCGTCGATCGGTCCGCTCGCCTTCGACGGCGACGTGCCGAAGTATTACCTCGTGCTCGGCGCGCTCGCGCTCACGATCCTCATCTGCCGCTTGGTCCGCCACTCGCTGGTCGGGCGGACGTTCGTCGCGATCGCCGACAACGAAGATCTCGCCCGCGCCGCCGGCATCGACGTCGCGCGCGTGCGGCTGACCGCGTTCATGCTCTCGACGTTCCTGGCCGGCCTCGCCGGCGGCATGTTCGCGATGTACAACGGCAATCTCGGCCCGGATCAGACCGGTCTCGACATCACCTTCGAGCAACTGCTGTATCTGGTGATCGGCGGGATCGGCACGATCGCCGGACCGCTGGTCGGCACGCTCGTGCTGGTCGGGATATCGCACGAGCTGCAAGGCATGCAGCAGTATCGCTTCTTGATCTTCGGGCCGCTGCTCGTGCTGCTGGTCCGCTTCTTCCCGCTGGGGATCGCCGGCGGATTCAGCCGGCTTACCGCGCGCTGGGCGGCGCGGTGATGCTGCTGCAGGTCCGTAACGTCACCAAACGCTTCGGCGGCTTGACGGCGGTCGACGACGTGAGTTTCGACGTCCCGGCCGGCCACATCAAAGCTATCATCGGACCCAACGGCGCCGGCAAGTCGACGCTGTTCCACCTGATCTCGGGCTACCATCCGGCAACGCGCGGCACGCTGACCTTCGAAGGCGCGGAGATCACGCACCTTCCGATGCATGAGATCGCGCGGCGCGGCATCGCCCGCACGTTCCAGACGACCAGCCTGTTCTCGCATCAAACGGTGCTCGACAACGCGACCATGGGCTACCGCATGCACGCCGCCACGAACGTCTTCGACGCGCTGCTGCGGACGCCGCGCGCCCGGCGCGAGGAAACGGAGAGCCGCGAAGCCGCCTACGAAGCGCTGCGCTTCGCTGGGATCGCTCCGCTGGCGAACCGCATCGCCGGCTCGATTCCGCAGGAAGCGCAGAAGCGGCTCGCCATCGCGATCGCGGTCGCGGCCAAGCCGAAACTCGTGCTGCTCGACGAACCGGTCGCCGGCGTCACGTCGGAAGAGACGGTCGAACACGCCGAACTGATCCGGCACATGGCCAACGAGGGCTACACGATTTGCCTGGTCGAGCACAAGATGACCCTGGTGATGGGTCTGGCCGACTCGATCGTCGTGCTCCATCACGGCAAGAAGATCGCTGAAGGGACGCCGGCCGAGATCAGCGCCGATCCGGCCGTCATCGAAGCCTATCTCGGTGCGGCGACGCATGCTTGAGATCAAGAACCTCGGCGTGCGCTACGGCGCCGCGTCGCCGGCGCTCGAAGGCGTCGACCTCACCGTACGGCCAGGCGAATGCGTGACGCTGCTCGGCGCGAACGGCTCGGGCAAGACGTCGCTCTTCTGCGCGCTCAGCGGTCTGATTCCCTCGACCGGCCAGATCCGGTTCGAAGAGCGCGAGATCGGACGGATGCGGCCGGCCGCGATCGTCGCGCTCGGGATCGCACAGTGTCCGGAGGGCCGCCAACTCTTTCCCGATCTCTCCGTCGAGAAGAACCTGCGGCTGGGGGCGTACGTCGGACGCCGCGACCGACGCGGAACCGAAGCGGCGCTGGAACGCGTGTGCACGTTGTTCCCCGACGTGCGCGATAAGCTCCGGTCCCCTGCGGGCGCGCTCAGCGGCGGACAGCAGCAGATGGTGGCGATCGGCCGCGCGTTGATGGCGCGGCCGAAGCTGCTGCTGCTCGACGAACCGTCGCTCGGCCTCGCACCGAAGCTGGTGGAGGCGACGCTGGACGCCGTCGCGGAGATCAATCGTGCCGGAACGATGGTGTTGCTGGCGGAACAAAACGCGTACGCGGCGCTGTCGATCGCACATCGCGGCTACGTGCTGGCCAACGGCCGGGTGGTGCTCGAAGGCTCGGCGAGTGCACTCCAACAGAACGAGCTCGTCAAGAAGGCGTTCATCGGCGCCTGAGAAGGAGGTCAACTTGCTCCGCAAAGTACGGGTAGCGGTCTCGAGCGCGGTCATCATGGCGATGGCGTCGACGCTCGGAGCGACAGCGCAGACGCCGGATACGATCACGATCGGCTACACCGGCCCACTTTCCGGCGGCGCCGCGGCATACGGCTTGGACGTGCAGCACGGACTGCAGATGGCGGTCGACGAGCTCAACGCCGCCGGTGGTGTGAAAGTCGGCGGCAAGAAGACCACCTTCAAGCTCGTCTCGCTCGACGACCAGTACCGCCCTCCCAACGCGGTCGCCAACGCGAAACAGCTCTCGCAGCAGAACAACGCTGTGATCGTGTTCTGCCCGCACTCCGGCGGGATCTTGGCGATGCAGGCGATGAACGAAAAGTCGTCGCCGAAGTTCTTGATCGGGGCGTACAGCAGCGAGCCGGCGATCCTCAAGCAGGACAACCACCTCACGGTGATGACCCCGCCCTCATACGATGCGTACTTCAAACCGTTCATCGGCATCGAAATGAAGCGCTTCGGCAAGAAGCTGGGCTTGCTGGCGACGACCTCCGCGTACGGCAAGGCGTGGGCCGACGGGTTCCGCAAGGCGTGGGAGGCGGCCGGCGGGACGGTAACCGGCGACTACGGCGTCGACTACAACACCACGACCGACTTCTCGGGCGCCGTGACGAAGGCACTCAACGACAAGCCGGACGTGATGCTCGTCGGCGGGCCGTCGCAGCCTACGGGTCTCGTGATCAAGTCCGCGCGGAACCAGGGCTACAAGGGCGGCTTCGCGATGATGGACCAGGCGAAGTTCGAACAGGTCGAAGACGTCGCGCCCATCGCGCAGCTCGAAGGCACCGTGGGGATCATCCCGTTCAAGGACTTCGGTCCGGGCGTGGGCCAGTTCATCCCGCGGTACAACGCGAAGTTCGGCACGTCGCGTCAGGCCAACGCGGAAGTCGGCTTGAACTACGAGACGATGCATGTCTTTGCCGCCGCGATAGCGCTGGCGAACAGCACCGACCCAGCCGCGATCATGGCGAAGGTCGAGCGCGCCGCGAAATCGCTGCCCGGCACGTATCGCATCGCGGACATCAACGGCCTCTCCAAGACCGGCCACCTCTTGATCCGCTCGGTCGCCGCCGTGGTGAACAAGGGCAAATTCGAACCGGTCCCGGTCCCGTTCACCGAGTGAGCTGACGGCGCGAGGGCTCGTCGAGCCCCTCGCGCCCTCGCTACCTCGTCCGGCGGGAGGGTTGCCGCGGCTGACGCCGCGTACAGCCCCGATATGTCGATCCGCAGCATCCTGGCGGCCGCGCTGGCGGTGATCGCCGTTTCCGTGACTGCCGCGCCGGGTTGGGCCGCGGCGTGGCCCGCGCCGGCGGACGGTACGTACGTCGAGCCCTCGTTCACGTTCGCCGACGGCGAGACGATGCGCGATCTGCGGCTGCACTACGTGACGCTCGGCACGCCGCATCGGAACGCTGCCGGACACGTCGACAACGCGGTCCTGGTCCTGCACGGGACGGGCGGCGACACGAACCAGTTCCTGAGCGATCGTTTCGCCGGCGTGTTGTTCGTCCCGGGCGGGCTGCTCGACGCGTCCAAGTACTTCATCGTGATCACCGACGGCATCGGGCACGGGAAATCGTCGAAGCCGAGCGACGGTCTGCACGCGAAGTTCCCGCACTACGGCTATCGCGACATGGTGCGCGCGCAACACGACGTGCTCGTCGATGGGCTGCACGTCGACCACCTGCGGCTCGTCATGGGCACCTCGATGGGTGGGATGCAGACCTGGCTCTGGGGCGCGACCTATCCGACGATGATGGATGCTCTGATGCCGCTGGCGAGCTTGCCGGTGCAGATCGCCGGCCGCAACCGGGTCTGGCGCGATATGATCGTCGACGACCTGCGCAACGATCCGGGCTACAACGGGGGCGAGTACAAGACCGAGCCGGTGCTGGGGATGAAAGCGGCCGTCGACGTCCTGTGGTTCCTGGGCTCGGCGCCGCTCTACAACCAGTCGCAGCTCCCAACGCGCGATCAGGCCGACGCGTATTACGAGAACACGATCAAGAAGCTCGCCTCGCGCTACGATGCCAACGACATGATCTACCAGTTCGAGTCCTCACGCGACTACGACCCGAACAGCGACCTCGGCAAGATCACCGCACCGCTGCTCGCGATCAACAGCGCCGACGACCAGATCAATCCGCCGGAGCTGAAGATCGTCGACAAAGAGATCGGGAAAGTCAGGCACGGACGATTCGTCCTACTGCCGATCACGGAGGAGACGCGCGGTCACGGCACCCACACGTTGCCGGCGATCTGGGGATCGTACCTCGCGCAGCTCCTGGCGGACTCCTCGCGCGCGCCCTGACGCATGGCGCCCGGAAGGGCCCGGCGCTGGGTCTTACCCTTCGAAGAGCACGTCGTAGCGAAGTGTGCCCGTCTCGGTAACACGGACACCGACGGTCGGAAGGTGCGGGCGCAGTTTGCCGTCGTGCATGAGGTGCCGGACCCGGACGCCATGCAGGAGCAGCGCGGCGTCAGATATCAGACGGCGATGACAGCGCCACCACACTGTCTCCGAGCATAGGATTGCCACGCGCGCCATTGCCGCTCGCGCAAGCAACGCAGCGAGAGCGCGTGTGAAGGCGTCCGTCTCCATGTAGTCCGCGTACGCGCGGAATGAGGGGTGGCGCAGCGCGACGTTGTTGCTGTTGCGTTCGACCTTGCGAAACCCTCCGAGGGCCGGCTCCCAGAGATAGGCGCTTCCGGTGCTTTCGGGTACCCATAGCTCCATCTCTTCGCGCCGGAATTGCGGATGGCGGCGACTCTTGGGGACCGTGCGAACGTCGACAATCGACTCGATCGCGGCTTCGCGGATGAGCCGGGCGAGTTCGTCCGCGCTGGCAGTGCCGTGTCCGAGCGTGAGCAACTCCCGCTGGGTCCCTCGTTCCGTCCCGATGATATCGGTTCTCGATTCTAGCATCTCGGCTCTTCGCGAGCGAAGCCGTTCGAACGGGCTCCAGCGTAAGACGCAGTCATGTCAGTGTGCGGCGCATGAAGATGATCGCGTCGGGATTGTCGTTGTAGCGCGGTACCTCGACGTAGCCTCGGCGCCGGTAGAGGCGCACGGCGTCGTCGAGACCCTCCTTTGAATCGAGATAGATCGCGTCGTAGCCTATCTCGCGCGCGGAGACCTCGACGGCGTCGTTGTACTCGTCGATGATCGCGCGCGCCGCCTCTTCGTCGGCGGCGCGAGCACGGCGAACGGTGTGTGTCATCGCGGAGACTAGAGCCGCACTCCGATGCCGGCGTACGGGTCGGAGCGGATGAAGCGGTTGTCGTTCGAGAGCCCTTTGCCGGTGCGAACTTCCTGGCCGTCGCCGATCACCCCGAAGAACCGTGACCGCGAACTCCGGATCACGACACCGAAGTCGACCTTGAGGATGCCGAAGGTCGGCGTCAGCGTTCGCGTGGGCGCGGTTTCGGTGACGTACGAGCCGGAGGCCGCCGGATAGTAGAACGCCGAGACGAACGGCCGCATCCCCGGCGCGCTCGAGGCGTGGAGTTCGAGACCGGCGCCGACACCGGTCAGGACCGGATAGTGATAGTTCGTCCAGGTGCGCACCGCTCCGATCCCGGCATAGAGCGGCGCATTCCTCAGGATGCGGTACTCGGCGTGCGCTTCGAACGAGGAGTCGCGCGCGATGAACGGCGTCACCGTGCCGAACCCGCCCTCGAGGCGCGCGTAACGCGTCAGCGCGCCGGGACCACCGCTCTCGGTCAGATAGACGTTGCGCCAGTACTGCAGCGTCAGCGCGTACGGACCGCGCGCGAGGAGGAGGCGCACGCCGAGCGACTGCGGGTAGCTATCGCCGTCGCTCGACCGCTCGTTGTAGGCGTCGCCGAGCGGGCGGATGATTTCGAGCGACGGTGCGGGCGGCGGATCGGCGCGGCACGGCGTGCCGCAGCAGACGGCAGCCGCTAGCGCAGCGGCCGCTGCGACGTTTCTCGATGAGGGCATTCAGTCGCCGAAGGTGATGAACGTCGGACCGCTGAGCTGCGTGTCCGGGCCTTGGTAGATGAACGCCGGGGTCGAGCCGGCGACCGTCGGATCGAAGATCGAGATGCTGTCGTTGCCGAAGTTCGTGACGTAGACGTTGGTCGTCGGCGGGACTTGCAAACTTGCCGCGGCCGGTTTGCGGATCGCGATCCCGTACGGCTGGTTCAGGCCGGTATAGGTGCGGGTCGGGACAGCCGCGCCGTTCGCGCCGGACGCATAGACGAGCACGGTGTTGCTCCCGAAGCTGGCGACGTACAGGTTGTCGCTCCGGTCGAGCGCTAGCCCCTTCGGCTGGTTGAGCCCACTCGCGCCTGCCGTGATGGTGCGGATTGGAGCGACGTTGCCGTTGGCGTTGGTGGCGTACACGGTGATCGTGCTGTTGCCCGAGTTCGCGACGTAGAGATTCCCCGTGCTGTCGTAGGCGACTCCGAAGGGTTGCGCGAGGAGCGTGAGCGCACCCGTGATCTGCCGCAGCATCGCGCCGCCCGAACCGGGCGCGAAGGTGTCTACCGCGGCAAAGGCATTCCCGGCGCCGGCGCACGTCTGGCAGGCAACCGTGATGTTTCCGGCCGGATCGGGAGCGTTGCCGAAGCCTTGCACGAGGGCGCCGTCCGCAAAGTCCGGTGCCTCGTTGGGGTTTACGAGACCTGGGCAAATGACGTGAAGCCCGAGGCTGGCTGCATCGTAGCCTTCCATCGACGCCATCGACGAGCCGGCGACGTAGAGGATCCCGGCGTTGTCGAAGGTCACGCCCTGCGGCGCGTTCAGACCCGTGCTCGATCCGCCCAGCACGTGCAGCGGCACCTCGTCCATCCCATTCGCCACGGTCGGAAAGATCGTCGCGCCGAAATACGGGAAGTACGCCGTCACGGTGTTGCTCTTCGCGTTCGCCACGCTGATGTTGCGGGTGTTGAAGACGCCCGAGATGTTCGCGATTTGCAGCGGGTTGGTTCCGGTCGCGACGTTCGGAACGGTCGCGCTGATGCTGCGCGCGGTCCCCGGGACGACGATGATGCCCTGGTTAGCGGGGAGGGGATCGTTCACCGAGCCGCGCCGGCAGGCGATCCCGGTCGACGGGCTGTGGCCGTTGTAGCGGACCGTGACCGGCGTGCCGGGCGCCGTGATCGTCGAGGTCGAGAACGCGTCGAGGTCAACCTCCCCGAACGATGTGTCTTGGCTCAGCGTGATCGTCACCGGGTTTCCCTGCCCATCGACGTACACGCCCGGGCCGATGATCGTGTTCCCGCCGGCATCCTGGGCGTTGACGAGCACGTTGATGAGCTGCGGGATCGCCTGGACCGCTGTGCCTTGCACGTTGTTGTAGTTGAAGTCGACGCTGAGGTGCGTCACGACCCCGTTCATCGTCACCGCGAGCGGGTTCACCGCACCCGGCGTGATGGTCGCGCTCATCGACGCCGTCGAGAGCTTGTTCCCCAAGCCGCCGGGCTGATCGAAGGCCGAGAAGCCGACCGTCACGGTTCCCCCGGTCAGGTCGGCGTTGACGACACACGTCAGCGGCGTGTTCCCGCTCGCCGGCACGCAGCCGGGTGAGGTGGGGGTGATGTTCGCGACCGTCACCACTGAGCCGCCGGCCGAGATGACGAGCGATTTCGTCGCCGCGCTCACGTAGCGGGGCCGCCGCGCGCTGCTCGAGGTTTGCGCGGCGGACGGGACGCGGATCGTGATCTGCGCGGTCCCTTTCGCGCCGTTCTGCGGCGGCGCCGATGGTTGCGTGGGGACGGAAGAAGCACCACCACCGCCGCCGCAAGCGGCGAGCGCGACGATCGCAGTGAAGGCTATCAGCCGGCGTGTCATCGGATGTTCACCCGTCCGACCCCGGGAGTCGACTGTTCGGCGAACCAGAGATTGCCGTCCGGACCGGCCGTAATCCCGACCGGAGACGAGAACGACGTGATACCGAACGTGGTGTCGTAGTTGGTGATCGTTCCGGTCGGCGTGCTCTTTCCGACGTTGTCGGTGAAATCGCCGGTGAACCAGAGATTGCCGTCGGGGCCGAGCGCGATGCAGCCGTTTCCATTGGCACCGCTGAAGCGCGTGATCGTGCCGGAGGGCGTGATCCGAGCGATGTTATTGCTGACCGTGAACCACACGTTGCCGTCAGGGCCCGGCGCGACCCCGACGGCTATCTCGTTGAGCTGCAGCGAAAACTCCGTTACTAGCCCGGCCGGCGTAATCTGCGCGATCCGCGGGGGCGTCGAGAACGAGAACGTTTCTTCGAGCCACCACACGTTGCCGTTCGGCCCGCGTGCCATCGAGCAGGGAGCGAAATTGGCACTCGCGCCGGGCAGGGTAATCCCGGCGGTGAACATCGTCACCGCGCCCGCCGGCGTGATGCGGCCGACGCGCGGAGCGGTGGAGTCGGAGAACCAAAGGTTTCCGTCTGAGCCGGCGGCGATCGCGACGGGCTGCGCGCCGCTGGGGATCCCGGCGCTGAACTCGGTGATCACCCCGGCCGGCGTGATGCGGCCGATGCGCCCGGCATTCTCGGTGAACCACAGGTTCCCATCGGGACCCGCCGTGATACTGGATGCCAACGAGAACGGCGTGAGCCCGGCGGAGAACTCGGTCACGACGCCGCGCGGGGTGATGCGGCCGATGCGATCGCCGTACTCCTCGGTGAACCACAGGTTCCCGTCGGCTCCGAGGGCGATCCCCGCCGGCGAGCTGGCGGACGCGATCCCGGTGCGGAACTCGGTGATGAACGCGGAGTTCCCACCGATCGTGAGCGTCGCGGTCTTCGACGTCACGCCCGGGGCCGAGGCGGTGATCGTCGCGCTCACCAGGGTGGTACCGTTGTAGCTCAGGTCGGTGCCGCCTGGCGCGGTGAAGGTGCTCTTCGTCAGGCTGGTCTTGCCGCTCGCATCGGAGTTGGACAGCGTGATGGTTAGCGCGTTGCCGCTCGCGTCGACGAACGGCTCGGGGCCGACGATGATGTTGCCGTCTGGATCCAGTGCGTTCAGGATCAGCGCCGACCTTGCCGCCGTCCCCGTCGGCAGGGCCGCCGGGTCTAGCGCGAGCGCCAGCGACGCGACGATCCCGCTCAGGGTCAGGTTGATCGTCGTCGGTCCGCTCGCGGCCGCCGTTACCTGCAGCGCCGCGACGGCGACCTTCGTTCCGGTCGCCCCGGGCGCATCGTACGACGCGATCGTCAGCGTGTTCGTCCCCGACGGAACGGTCGCGCTCACGGTGCAGGTGAGCGGGGTCGTCGCGGTCGGTGCGGTGCAGCCCGCCGACTGCGGCGTGAGGTTCGCCGTGACGAGCACCGTACCGGTGCTGTTCGCGATCGTCAGCGACTGCGTCGACGGGCTCACGTACGCGGGCCGCCGCAGCCGGGCCGCCGTGCTCGTACCCGACGGCACTCGGATCACGAACGAGATCGTCGCGGGCGCCCGATCGCCGGCGCCAGGCGTCGCCGGCGCAACGGACGCGCCTCCGCCGCCGCAGCCTGAGAGCAGGGCGGCGAGCGCGACGATGACGACACGACGAACCATACGCGGTCCCCCTGGATGTGTTCCCGTCTCGCTGGAATACGGAGCCTTGCCCGCCGAATCCCTTGCACTTGCACCTTCAGGCAAAGGAATATCGTCTGGTCTCTCCCTACTTCTTCGCCAAGCGTACGCCACGGGACGGCGGCGCGGGGAGCCGAAAGGAGACTCGCCATGGCGTTGCGCCGCGATCCGACATACCTTCTCCGGTGGTTGGTCCTCTTGGGCGCCGTCGTCATCGGTGGCGGGCTGCCCGCCTGCAGCGGCTCGGGCGGCACGGCCTCGGTCGTCACGCCGACCGCGACGCCCGCGCCCACGCCGACCCCGTCTCCCACGCCGACGCCGACGCCCACACCCACGCCGACGCCGACGCCCACCGCGCCTGCGTCGCCCGTTCCGCCAGTCGCGTCGCCGTCGCCGCTGACATTCACGAACACGGGCGCCGCGTTCAACCAGACCTTCACCGTGACCGAGAGCAACTACGGCGGAACGTTCACGGCGACCAGCCAGAACACGAACGTTGTGACGGTCGTGCCTGGGACGCAGCCGAACACCTTCACGGTCACGCCGGTCGGCGCCGGCCAGACGACGATCCTCGTGAAGGACACGGGCAACCGCAGTACCACGGTCACGGTCACGGTGACGATCACGCCGGTTACGGTCACATAGCCCCCAGACGCTCTGACCCGCTCGATCTCGCGGTCGCGTTTCGGTTTCTGCTCGGGCTGAAGCGGAACAATGACCGCACGTGGTTTCACGCCAACCGCGCTGCGTGGGACGAGCACGTGCGGCACGGCTTCGAGGATCTCGTCACGATGCTGCTGCTTGCGGGTGCGCGTGCCGACAGCCGGCTGGCGCACGTCGACCCGCGCGCCTGTTTGTTCAGGATCGCGAACGACACGCGGTTCCACCGGCAGAAGGACCCGTACAAGACGTGGCTCTCCGCCTGGATGTCGCCGGGCGGAAAGAACGGTGCGTACGCCGGGTATTACGCGCACCTCGCGCCCGGGGCCAGCCACTTCTCGGCCGGGATCTGGGTGCCCGAGAAACCGGCGCTGCACGCGCTCCGCAGCACGTTCGCTGCCGACGGCGCCGACGCGCGCGCGTTCGACCGGATTCTGGCGAGCCGCGCGATCCGAACGTACCTGCCGCTCGAGACGCACGCGTTGCGCGTGACGCCGCGCGGCTTCCCGAAGGATCATCCGCGACTCGGGTTGATCCGCGCGCGCAACTACATGCTCGAGCGCCGGATCGCCGACCGCGAACTGCGCGAGCGCGGCCCGTTCGCCGTCTTGCGCGACGCCCTCCGCGACACGGCGCCGTTCGTGCGCTGGCTCGCCGCCCACGGCGGTGCCGTGGAGAACGACAGCGCGTTCGGCTTCGAGGAGTAGCCGCGCCGGTTCGCTAGGTCGGCGAACCCTCGAGCGCGCGAATGCGCGACGCCAAAGAGGGATGCGAGGCGAAGAGCAATTCGGCCCAGCGCGGCGGCTCGAACTCGGCGAGGTTCTGCTCGCCGAGCCGCCTGAACGCGCGCATCCCAGCGTCGCGGTCGCCGGTCGCGGCGAGCGCGAACCGGTCGGCGCGCCGCTCCATCGCGCGCGAGACCGTGTTGGCGAGCGGCATCAGGAGCAGCTGCACGAGCGTCGCGTAGAACATCAGCCGCGCGCCCTGAGCCGCGGAGGTGAGCCCGCGCTGCGTCGTCCGGCGCAGTGCCGCGTCGGCGAAGAGCAGCGTCACGGCGATCGCGCCGGTACCGACCGCGATCCCGAGCCAGGGGTCGCGCCGCACGTAGTGCCCCAGCTCGTGAGCGACGACGAACAGCGTCTCATCGTCCTCGAACGCCTCAACGAGCGTGTCGCCGAGCGCGATCCGCTCGGTGCCGAGGACGCCGGTGACGAACGCGTTCGCCTTTTTCGTTTGCCGGCTCATGTCGAAGCGCAGGATCGACGCGTCGCCGACGCCGTAGCGGGCGGCGAGCGCGCGGATGCGCCGCTCCAGCTCGCCGGTGACCGGTTCGTACCGGTTGAACAGCGGCATCACGAACGTCGGTGCGATCACCGTCGCGAACGCGAGGAGCGGCGGCGTCGCGGCGATCGCGAGCGCGGGCCAGCGGCGCGGCGCGCGCACGACGACGGCGTCGGCGAGCTCGACGAGGATCGCGGTGACGACCGCCGCGACGGCGGTCCCCTTCAGCTGATCGACGAGCCATCCGCTCGCGCTCTGCTCGGAGGTGCCGTAGACGCGCT
>OCZT010001774.1_pt1 | contig 22391 bp, 22 predicted proteins | sample 1539031 | NCBI WGS metagenome assembly OCZT01 (sample SAMEA3539308, study PRJEB22396) | soil metagenome | biome: tundra; feature: field; material: soil | place: USA | collected 2010-05 | depth 0.15 m | reverse complement strand
GTCCGGGTTCGCGCGCAGCGCCGAAAGAATTTTTGCGTCCGTGGTCATAAGATTGAAAACATCCAACATCCAACATCGAACGCCCAACATCCAATTTTGAAGACACGTCCGTAAGCATCCATTGGATGTTCGATGTTGGATGTTCGATGTTCGATGTTTCCCTTCATTCCTCAAAATCCAATCCAATGTCCACCGCGTGCGCCGAATGCGTCAGCGCACCGATGGAAATGAAATCCACACCGGTTTTTGCAATCGTCTGAACGCCGGCCAGATTCACGCCGCCGCTGGCTTCGGTTTTCGCGCGGCCTTTGACTTTTTGCACCGCGAGCCGCAATTGCACGGGATTCATGTTGTCGAGCAGAATGATGTCCGCGCCCGCGGCGGCGGCCTGCCCGGCCTGCTCCAGCGTGTCGGCCTCGACCTCGATTTTCAGTTGCGGAAATTTTTCGCGCGCGCGCCGGACGGCGGCGACGATGGCGTTCGGCTGTGCGTCACGCAGCGCGGCGAGGTGGTTGTCCTTGATGAGCACCATGTCGAACAGGCCCAGGCGATGGTTGCGTCCGCCGCCGCAGGTGACGGCGTATTTCTCGAACCGCCGCCAGCCGGGCGTCGTTTTGCGCGTGTCGAGAATTTGCGCCGGCGTGTCTTTGATGGCATCAACGAATTGCGCGGTCAATGTCGCCACGCCGGAAAGTCGCTGGACAAAATTCAACGCCACGCGCTCGGCGCTCAAAATCGCGCGCGCCAAACCGGAAATTTTCAGCAAAATTTCGCCGCCGTTGACGCGCTGGCCGTCTTTGGCCAATCGCTCAATTTTGACTGCGGCGGAAAGTTCGCGGAAAGCGGCTTCGGCGAAATCGAGTCCGGCGACGACGAGCGGTTCCCGCGTGCGCATGACGGCCTTGGCCGTCGCGGTTTCGGGCACGGTGGCGAGCGTCGTGGCGTCGCCGGCGCCGATGTCCTCGGCGAGAACGAGTTGGACGGCTTGACGGATTTCTGCGGCGGACAATTCCACGCCGTCAGGATGAAGGCGAATGGAAAAAGGGAAAAGAAAAAACGGGCGCGCGGTTTTCTGAACGGCGCGATGACACGCGCGAAAGCGCGCGCCGGGTCCGATTTTAAGCGCAGAACACCAACGTCAGCTCAACAATTTTTCAAACCGCGCGGCGGCGGCGTCCCATTCCGCAGCCGATTGCGGCGTGATGGTTTTAAGTTCAAATGAATTTCGCACGACTTCGCGCGCGGCGGCATGCGACGGCAGATGGCCGAGCGCGATGGCCTGGATCAAAATGTTGCCGGTGGCGGTGCATTCGGTCGGACCGACCAGGACGGGGATTTTCACCGCGTTGGCGGTGCATTGATTGAGCATCGCGGCCTTGCTGCCGCCGCCGACGATGTGCAACCGCTCGATTTTTTTGCCGGTCAACCGCTCGATCCGCCGCAGCACGACGCGATAAAACAACGCGAGGCTTTCGTAAATGCAACGCATGAACGCGGCGTGATTGGCGGGCACCGGCTGGCCGGTTTCCCGGCAAAATTCGGCGATTTTTTCCGGCATATCGTCCGGGCTGAGAAAGCGCGGGTCGTCGGGGTTGATGAGCGAGACGAACGGCGGCGCGGTGGTGGCGAGTTGTTCCAGCGCGGCAAAATCGTATTTTTTGCCTTCCTTCGCCCATTGGCGGCGGCATTCCTGCACCAGCCAGAGGCCGACGATATTTTTGAGCAGGCGCACGGTGTTGCCGAAACCGATTTCGTTGGTGAAGCCAAGCCCGCGGCCTTGTTCGTTGATGATGGGCTGCGGCCATTCGACGCCCATGAGCGACCATGTGCCGGAACTGAGGTAGGCCCAGTTTTCCCCGCCCGCCGGAACGGCGGCGACCGCCGCGCCGGTGTCGTGCGAACAGGACGCGACGACTTCGATCTGCGGCAGGCCGACCTCGGTGGCGAGATTTTTTTTCAGCGGGCCAAGCCGTGTGCCGGACGGGCAAATGGGCGCGAAAAGTTCCTCGCGCAAACCGAGCGCGGCAAAAAGTTTTTTTGACCACGTCTTGGTCTGCGGATTGTAAAGTTGCGTGGTGCTGGCAAGTGAAACCTCATTTCTCGCCACGCCGGAGCAGAAATAATTGAACGCGTCGCCGAGGAGCAGAAGTTGTTTCGCGCCGGCAAGGCGGGCGGGCGGCTCGGCGGCCAGCTGGTAAATCGTGTTCAACGACATGAACTGAATGCCGGTCTCGGAGTAAATCGTCGGCCAGTCCACATGCGATTTGGCGTTCTCAACGCCGCCGACGGTGCGCGGGTCGCGGTAGCACCACACCGGCAGCATGATCAGGCCGCGCTCGTCGTAAAGCACGTAATCCACGCCCCACGAATCGGTGCTGATGCTGGCGATGGGCAGCTGGCGCGCGGCGGCTTTTTTCAGGCCGGCCTTCAACTCGTTGAACAAGCCGTCAATGTTCCAGTGCAACGCGCTGGAAACCTTGACCGGGCCGTTGGGAAAACGATGGAGTTCCTCCAAAGTGATTTTTCCGTTGTCGAGCGTGCCGAGCATGAGGCGTCCGCTGTCCGCGCCGAGGTCGCAAGCGAGATAATGTGTGGGCATGGTGAAAAAATTGCTGGCGCATTTTACGCCATGCAAACGCGGTGTCAAAGGGATTGGAAATCAGCCGCCGGGACCGAATTGAAAAATTGATTTCCCGTCAACCGCAATGTTAAACCTCTCGACTTGACTCCGTTATTTGCTAAATTATTGCCATGGATGGAGACGAGCGCGATATTTTTCAATTCCTCAAAACCCGGGGAACCGACTTTGTCGGCGCCATGGAGATTGCCCGGCGTGCCGGCAACAAAAAGAAATTTTACCAAGACCCCGACTGGGCCAAAGAGGTCCTGATGCGGATGGGGGAACGCGGCATTCTGGAAAGCGACAGTCAGGGCCGCTACCGCATCAAACCGGTTTCCAGAAAGGATAAAAACAACCGCTGGGTTGCGCCGGACATCGCCAAAATCCTCCACGAAAGCGGCGTGGAAGTTGAAGCCGGCGGGGACATTGCCCCGGACGAATTTTACGAGGAACTCTAGCGACTCATCCGCCCGGCGCAATCGCCAAACCGGATTTGCCACGCCAAAAATTTTCCGTTCGCACCCGACATGTTCGCCGCGCTGCTCACCACCCTGTTGTTTTCCATCTCCGCCATTTGCGGCCATCGCACCTCGACGCGGCTGGGCGGCGTGGAGGCGAATTTCTGGCGCATCTGCGGCGCGATGTTTTTTCTGGCGATTTGGGCGAATACGCTGGGCGCGGGCACGAGCGGCGCGGCGTTCCCCATTTTTGTCCTGAGCGGACTGGCCGGCATCGGCCTCGGCGACACCGCGTATTTTCAAGCATTGCCGCGGCTCGGCAGCCGCCGGACCGTCCTGCTCACGCAATGCCTCATCGCGCCGTTCGCCGCCCTGACCGAATGGCTCTGGCTCGGCACCCGGCTGAACCTCGCGGAAATTTTTTGCGTGGTCGTGATTCTCACCGGGGTGGTTGTCGCGCTCGCGCCGGGCGATCATTTGAAAATCGCCCCGCGCCGGTTGTGGATTGGCATTCTGGCCAGCACCATTGCCGCGCTCGGCGGCGCGCTCGGCGCGGTGTTGAGCCGCAAGGCCTACTTCGTCGCGCACGCGGCCGGCGAACATCCCGACCCCGGCACGACCGGCTACCAGCGCGTCATCGGCGGCGCCGTTGCGCTCGGTTTGATTTTTTTGATTGTGAAATGGCGGCACACCCGACGGCGCGGCGACGATGCGCAAATGAAAGATTCATTTTCTCCGCGCGAAAAATTACGGCTCTGGCCGTGGGTTCTGGTCAACAGCCTGGCCGGCCAGACGGTCGGCGTGAGTTGCATGCAATGGGCGCTCGAAAGCACACCCACCGGCATCGTCACGGCCATCATCGCCATGACCCCCATCGTCATGCTGCCGCTGGCGCGCGTTTTTGAGGGTGAAAAAATCACCGCGCGGTCGCTCACCGGCGGCCTCATCGCCGTCGCGGGCGTGTTGGGCCTGACATTTTGGCATTGAATCCTCGCGAAAAACCAATTCCCATTCGTCCTCGTCCTCCTTCTCGTTCTCGTAATCGAATGATCGAGGACGAAGAACGAGGACGAGGATGAATTTTATGAAAACAGAGTTGCAGACCGTCGTTGAATCGCTCGGCATCGAAAAATTCCGGCGGCACATTTTTCTTTGTGCCGACCAGACCGAGCCGAAGTGTTGCGCGAAGGAGCAAGGGCTGGCCGCGTGGGAATTTTTGAAACGGCGGCTCAAGGAACTGAATCTCGCCGGCCCGGAGCCGCTGGTTTATCGCACCAAGGCCAACTGCCTGCGCGTCTGCGTGCGCGGGCCAATCGCAGTCGTTTATCCCGAAGGCGTCTGGTATCACTCCTGCGCGCCGGAAGTGCTGGAACGCATCATCCAGGAGCACCTGATCGGCGGGAAAATCGTCGGGGAGTTTGCCTTTGCGCATAATCCGCTGCCGTGAATCCAACGGGTCCGGTTAACATAAATTCCCAATCTTTATCGCCATAATTCAGGCTGCACCACCCCCATTTTCCGCTCGACTTTCGTTTATTTAACGTGCAGAATTACCCCAGTTTCGGAGGAAACATGGCCAGACTGCTCATCAAGACCGGGGGTTTGAAAAACCAGACGTTAGAACTGCGTTTCGGCACCAATCGCGTCGGACGCGACCCCGACTGTGATTTCCCCATTGATCATCCCACCGTGTCCTCAAACCACTGCGAGCTGGTGTTGTCGAGCGAAGGTGTGATGCTCCGCGATTGCGACTTGACCAACGGCACGTTCGTCAACGGCGATCCGGTCAAGGAAGCGTGGCTGCTTCCCGGCCAGACGGTGAGTTTGGGCGACGTGGAATTATTCGTCGAATCCACCGAGGTCAACGTTGCGATCCCCAAGTATGAGCGCGAGCGTCCCAAACCGCCGGTGGTGCTTGAAGGCGGCGTGATACTCTGCCCGCGCCATCCGCAGGTGCCGATCACCTACAAATGCACCCACTGCAACGAGGTGATGTGCAACGGTTGCGTGCATGTGATACAACGCAAAGGCGGCCTGCCGCTGTTCCTCTGCACGCTTTGCAGCCACAAGTGCGAACCCATTGAAGTCGTGAAACAGGTGAAGAAAAAAACGTTCATCGGCTTTTTGCGGGACACCGTCAAACTCCGGTTCCGGAATCCCATCAAACGCGAGAAATTATAAAGCTAAAGGCACGACTTCAGGACGGTGACTGTTTTTCCAAAAACCGCCGGACCATTTTCTCCAACGCGGAAATCCAGAGCGGATGTTCGTTGAGACACGGAATTTGCGCGAACTCTTTTCCGCCGGCCTCTAAAAATGTTCTCCGCCCCCGAATGCCGATTTCTTCCAGCGTCTCCAGACAATCGGAAACAAATGCCGGGCAGATGACCAGAAGCTTTTTGACTCCGCGCTTGGGCAACCCGGCCAGTTCAAAATCCGTATAAGGCTTCAGCCACGGAACACGACCGAGCCGGGATTGGAACGAAATGGAATACTGGTTCACGGGGACGCCCGCTTTCGCAACAAATGCCGCCACCGTTTTGAAACATTGCGCGCGGTAACACGTCGCGTGCGCCGGGCTGTCAGTTTCGCAGCAGTTCGGCACAGTAAGACAATGATTGCCGGTCGGGTCGGACTGGCGCAGATGCCGTTCCGGAAGGCCGTGAAAACTGAACAGCAAATGGTCGTAGCCCGCCGCCAGATGATTTGCCGCGCTCGCCGCCAGGGCGGCGATGTAATCCGGCGCGTCGCCGCAGGGCGGTTGGACTTCGACCCGCATTTGCGGCGCGAGTTTTGCCACGACTTCCTTCACCCGCTCCACCGCCGTTTCGTAGCTCGACATCGCGTAGTGCGGGAACAGTGGAATCAGAAATAATTCGTCCACGCCGCGTTCGCGCAATTTCCGAATCGCATCTGGAATGGATGGATTTTGATAACGCATCGCCAGTTCAACCGCCACGGTGACGCGCTTTTGCAGTTCGGTCTGCACATGTCTGCTCGTGACGATGAGCGGCGAACCTTCGGGCGGCCAGATTTTTTTGTAAGCCTCGGCGGCTTGTTTCGGACGGTTGATGAGAATCATCCCCACGATGAACCGGCGCAGCAGCCAGGGCGTGTCAATCACCCGCCCGTCCATCAGAAATTCATTCAAATAACGCCGCACGTCGCCGACGGAGGTCGAGTCCGGCGAACCCAGATTGACCAGCAAAACGCCTTTGTTCATGCGATTGGCAAATCCGAATACCGAAACCCGAAATCCGAAGGAAGCCCGAAATTCGAACCGGCCAGTTGATTTCCGGCAGCGACGGCGTTCTGGACTTCGGACTTCGTCCCGCATTGCGGGATTTCGGATTTCGTCATTCGGATTTCGGATTTTGCAAACATGAAAGTTAGTTCGCCACGGGACCAATGAATCCCGCCACCCGTTCCACGATATTCACGCCCGACACAATCGTGTCGCCCAGCGAAACGCCGTCGCGATAGTGGCCGGCAAAGAAAAGGCCCGCGGCCTTGTTTTCGATTTCGTTCATCAATTCGCGGTAACGACCGTAGCCGACGTTGTATTGCGGAATCGCCTTCGGATAAAGCACGCAGTGCTGGAAGGTCGTTTTGCCGGTCACGCCCAGCAGCACGCGCAGGTCTTCACACACCAGCGCGACAAGTTTCTCCGCCGGCAGCAAGGCAAGTTCCGGATAACGTTCGCCGCCGATGTAACTCGTCAGCGTCACGTGACCGGCGGGTGCGCGATTGGGAAACAGCGACGACGAGAAAATCGTGCCGAGAATTTTGAAGCCTTCGATCTTGGGAATCAACATGCCGAAGCCTTCGCACGGATGCGCCACGTCTTCGCGCCGGAATCCGAGCACCACGCTCGCCACCGGCGGATGACGAATTTCGGAAAATGGCGAGAGGTCGAGCGGCTCAAGTTCTTTATTCTCGGTAGGGCGGTGCTGCTGCGCCGCCCCAATTTCAGGGCTGCGCGGCAGCGCAGCCCTACCATACATCACTTTCAACTCCGCCAGCTTGAACGCCGTGCCGCAATAAATCACCGCGCTGTGTTCAACTCGCGTTTCCCGGAGGGACGAGCTCTGCGAGTCCCCAATTTCATGTGCAGTGAGTGGGGCTCGCGGAGTTCGCCCATCCGAAAGCGTGAGCGTCCAACCATCGGTGGTTTGAGTAAGTTTGGTGACGGACGTGTTGAGACGCACCGCGTCACCGAGGAGTTGATGCAGCGTATCCGGCAGGACCTGCAAACCTTCATCAAACGAAAATTTTGGCGCGCGATCCTTGGCCACTTCGCCGCTCCGCTTCCGCGCACCCGCACCGAAAATCTGGCCTTTGATCAGTGAGCCATAATTGTCCTCCAGCGCCTTGAGCTTGGGAAACGCGTGCGTCAGGGAAAGCCGGTGCGGATCGCCCGCGTAAATTCCGGCGACGAGCGCGTCAATCGCCTGGTCGAGAAATTCCCGGTTCAGCCGGCGCACGACAAATTGCGCGATGCTTTCCTCGACGCCGTCGCGCCGCGGCGCAACGAACGGCTCGCGCAACACGGCCAGCTTGGCCCCGGCGGTGAAAAGTTTCGTCGTGAAAAAACCGAGTGGCGAACCCGGCATCGCAATGGGACGTTTGTAGCGGACGACATACCGCGCCTCCGCTTTCGGATCGGGATTGAGCCGGCGCGTTTCCAAGCCTGCGTCGCGGACGAGTTGGGCGATTTTCGGCGAGGTTTCCAGAATCGTGTTCGGCCCGAACTCGGCGAGATAACCGTCCTGCGCAGCCGACTGAATCACGCCACCCACGCGCCTGCTGGCTTCATAAACCGTGACCGGAATGCCCTTGCGTTTCAGATAAAACGCAGCGGTCAGCCCCGCGATGCCGGCCCCGATGATGGCGACGGATTTCATCCAATTTTGGAAAACTTAAACCACACGTCCGTATTGTCGAGAACGCTTGTGCTTTCGCGCCTTTGGGACGACGCGAAATTGGCAATTGAATCACTGCGTTCTTTGAGGCAGATTGTGTGTGTGAAAGCGACGATGAAGCGACAGGCAAAAACCGAGGCCGAATTGCTGGATCACGCCACAAACAACCTGTTGCGCGCGCTCAAGCAAGACATGCGGAAGAAGGACAGTCACGTGGATTACGACAAACTTCGCAAAGACGGCTACAGTGATCGTTTGCTGACCCGGCTGGCAATGGCAACATAACCATGAGCGAAATCATTTTTGAAGTGTGCGAAGCCGAAGAAGGCGGTTTTTGGGCGCGTGCGCTCGGCCACAGCATCTTCACGCAAGGCGAAGATTGGAACGACTTGCGTGCGATGGTCAAGGACGCGGTCGTTTGCCATTTTGAGAAGGAAGCGGAACGCCCCAAAATCATCCGACTGCATTACGTTCGGGACGAAGTTCTCGCATCGTGAAAATTCCCCGCGACTGCAACGGCGCTGAATTAGTCCGTGTGCTCAAAAAGTTCGGATACGAGGTGCGCCGACAAACCGGTTCACACATTCAATTGACCACGCAACGCGGTGGCGAACATCACGTCAGCGTTCCCAACCATCATCCACTCAAGGTCGGCCTGCTTCACGGCGTGTTGAAAGAGGTGGCGGCGCACCACGAGATGACGGTTGAAGCACTGGTGCGCGAATTGGAACTGTGAAAACGAAACCGACTCAACGCCGGATTAAAGCGCGCAAGTTGAGCGCGTGCGCCATGTGCAAGCCGTGGAAACAAGGCTGGGCGGACAAGAAAACCGTGCGCGACATCCGCCACGCCCATCGCGCCGAACAACAGCTTCAGGAAGCTGGATTTTAGCCGTGATGCCAGCGCCGATGATGGCGACGGGTTTCACTATTTCTTCGAAAAGATTACTGGTTCGGATTCAATAACAAAAAAAGCTGAATTATTAAAAGATGGATTCATGCCGTAATATTTTACAATGTAATCTCCTGATTTAGAAAAATCACGGGTTAGATTAAGATCTATTTTAGTGCTGTAAACTTTATGTGATTTCATTTGATAGAACTCGTTGGTTTTTGGTGCTGACCGCTTGATCAGCATGCCTGTGTAGGGCACTTCCTGCCCTTGTCTTGATACTCGAAAGGAAGCTCCAGCCACTTTTTTCTCTCTCAACAAAGTCCAATTGAAAACTGAAACCGTAGAGTCGGTGACATTCGAAAAGGTAACGCCAGCCCAAATATGCTGACCATCTTGCCGACAATTTATCCTGCAATTTATAGGAGAAGTTTTTTCAACTGGTGGAGAATTTTCACCACGCACCGAAATTGCTACCAAAGCAAGCAGCCAATAAATGCTTAATTTTTTATTCATACTTTTTGTAAGTTTGTAAATCAAATCGTCCGCGAATGTTTCCGTTCACCCACGGGCGCAAGGGTGTTGTCGAAACACATCGCGATGTTGCGGATGAACAAACGGCCGGTGTCGGTGACTTCGAGACCGGTCGGGGAACGGCGCACCAGGCCGTCGGCTTCAAGCGGCGCGAGCGACGCGAGTTCCGGCGCAAAGTGTTCCGTGAAGTTGATGCCGAGCTTTTGCGACATCACGGCGTAATCGAGCGAGAGGTCGCACATCACGCGCATGATGGTTTCGCGGCGGATTTTGTCCTCCTCGGTCAGGAAATACGCGCGCTGTAGCGGCACTTTGCCCGCATCCACGGCTTCCTGCCATTTCGGCAGTTCCTTCTCGTTCTGCCAGTAGGCTTCGGGAATCTGCGAGATGCTGGACATGCCGAACGCGTAGATGTCCGAACCAGCGCGCGTGCTGTAACCCTGGAAATTGCGCTGGAGCTGCTTGTTGCGCTGCGCCACGGCCAGTTCGTCGTTGGGCCGCGCGAAATGATCCATGCCGATATAGACGTATTGGTTGTTGGCGGTGAGTTTCTCAATGACCAGCTTGAGCACCTGCAACTTGGTCCCGGCGTCGGGGAGATGCTGTTGCTGCTCCAGGATTTTTTGGGCGGGCTTGACCCACGGCACGTGCGCGTAGCTGAAGACGGCGAGCCGGTCGGGTTTCATTTCCAGCACGATATCGAGCGTCTCGTTGAACGACTCCGGCGTCTGGTGCGGCAGGCCGTAGATGAGGTCGAGGTTGATCGAGCCGTAACCCAGTTCGCGCATCCAATCCATCGCCTGTTGCGTCATCGCGCGCGGCTGGATGCGGTGGACCGCTTCCTGCACCCTGGGGTTGAAATCCTGCACGCCCATCGAAGCGCGGTTGAAACCGATCTCGCGCAGCGCGACCATGTGCTCGCGCGTGAGCCGGCGCGGGTCCACTTCCACGCTGGCTTCGATGTCCGGCGAAAACGTGAAGTGTTGGTGGATGATTTCGCCGAGCCGGCGGATTTCGTCGGGCTGTAAAAAAGTCGGCGAACCGCCGCCAAAGTGGAGTTGCCCGGCTTGGCGCTGCGGATTCAACCGCGGCGCCATCTCCGCCACCTCGCGGCCAAGGTAATCCACATAGTCCCTGCCCTTGTCGTGGTTGAGCGTGATGACGGTGGTGCAGCCGCAAAACCAGCAAAGCGTCTCGCAGAATGGAATGTGAAAATAGATTGAAAGGTCGCGAGTCGTTTGGTTGTTCGCGGTGATTTTTTCGGCCAACTGCAACCACGTTATCGTGTCGGTGAATTTCGTGGCGGGCGGGTAGGAGGTGTAACGCGGCCCGGCCACGTTGTATTTTTCCACCAGCTTGAGATCAACTTGCAGCGTCTTCATCACGATAAAAATGTAGCCGTCCCGCAGGGCGGGATCAGTCGGCGCTGATCCGCCGGAAAAATGAGAATGCGCGGACTGATCCCGCCCTGCGGGACGACTACAAAACGTTCAGCCATGCCGTTCATTTGAAATTTCGCACCGTTTCGACCAGCGCGGCAATGTTTTCCAATTTCGCATTGGGCGGCACGCCATGACCGAGGTTGAAAATATGGCCTTTGCGGCCGCGCATGGCCTCAAGAATGGACCGCGTTTCCTGTGCGACAACTTCCGGCGTGGCGTCGCTGAGCAGCGCAGGCGCAAGGTTGCCTTGAAGAGCGGTATCCGCCGGCAAAAGCCGGCGCGCGTGAGCCAGCGGAAATTGCCAGTCTATGCCCAGCACGCTTGCCCCGGTCGCCAGCAGGTCATCCCAATTCCCGTGCGTGCCGAGGGAAAAAACAATGATCGGAACGCCGGCCTCCGGCACGGCTCGCTGGGATGGATTTTCGGGCCGGGCCGGGCCGGAGGCCGGCGTTCCGATTGCGGCGATGATGTCCCGCATCCAGCGACCGGAAGCCTCCTGAAATTCCGTCGGCGCGAGGTGGCCGCCGTGACTGTCGAAAATCTGGAGCGCGTCCACGCCGGCGCTGATTTGCATTTGAAGATAAGCGGTGATGGCGGCGGTAAGTTTTTCAACCAGCGTATAAAAAGTTTTCCGGTCTTCCCGAAAGAGGCTCAAGGCGCGGGTGTATTTCCCGGCGCTGCCGCCTTCCATCATAAACGTGGCCAGCGTCCACGGCGAACCCGAGAAGCCGATGAGCGCGGTCTGGTCGCCGAGTTCCTTCCGAAGCAGACGCAACGCCTGGTCCACGTAGCTGAGGCGTTCGGTCACGCGCTCGACGGAAAGGCGCTCGATATCGGCCTTGGTGCGCACGGCAAAGTCCATGACCACGCCGCCGGTTTCGCGGAAACGGTAAGGCTGACCCATCGCCTCGGGAATGACGAGGATGTCGCTGAACAGGATCGCCGCATCGAATCCGAATCGCCGAACCGGCTGGAGCGTGACTTCGGCGGCAAGCCCAGGCGTTTGAATCAATTCCAAAAAAGAATGCTTCTCCTTCAGTTCGCGATACTCCGGCAAGGCGCGCCCGGCCTGGCGCATCAGCCAGACGGGCGGGCGATCCGTTGCGCGGCAGTGGCAGGCATCGAGAAACCGCCGGCGATTCGTCGGTTTGCCCGAGGCGGCGGGCGCGTTGGCGTTGGCGTTGGTTGCAATGGCGGCCATGTGTTTTGAGCCATTACGGCTGCATTGCTATTAGCATACCCAATCGGTTTTGAACAGCGAGTTGCGCTTTCAATTTTTTGAGCAACTTTGTCCGAACACCGGTTTTTAATCAAAAGCGAGACCATGAAAGACAACGAACTCCATTCCAAACTCCGCGAATCAAGCTGGCGGCGGAAGCTCACTGAAACCGAGCAAGCCGGATTACGCGCCTATCTCGCCGCAAATCCCGACGCACGCGCCGATTGGGAAATGGAATCAGCCTTGAACGCCGCGCTCACCCGATTGCCGGACGCGCCCGTGCCGTCGAATTTCACCGTGCGCGTGCTTCAGGCGGTCGAACGCGAAGAGGCCCGACCGCACGGCTGGAGCTGGCGTTGGAACTGGCATACGCTTGTGCCGCGCGTCGCATTCGCGGCGGTGGTGATTACCTTCACCGGTCTGGCCTTTCATCACCATGAAATTTACAGCCAGCGCGCCGCGCTGGCCAGGAGCGTTGCGTTCGTGACCGGGGGACAACCGGCACCCAGCCCGGAAGCGCTGGAAAATTTTGACGCCATCCGCCGCATGAGCCAGCCACAGCACGCGGACGACGAATTGCTGGCATTAATGCAATGATTCGTTCGTGGCAAGTGCGTTGCTGGCTCGCCGCCGTTTTCGCAGTCGGCCAGTTTGCCGCTTTCCAGCTCATCGCCGAAACGGCCACGAATGTTCGGGCTCCGCAAAAATTATTTTCCACGACGACGAATCTTTTGCTGCCGCCGATCCCGCACTCAAAGTCACCCGTCGATTTTTTCCGCGAACTGCTGGCGCTGACGCCCGCCGGACGGGAAAATTATCTGACGAATCGGCCGCCGGGAATCCGCGACCGCATTCTCGCCAAGGTGCGTGAATACAAGGCGCTCGACCCGAACGAGCGCGAATTATGCCTGCGCGCCACCGAATTGCGCTGGTATTTGCTGCCCCTCATGCACGAATCTCCGACGAACCGTGCCGCGCGGCTGGCAGCCATTCCGGATGATCTGCGGGCCCTGGTTAAAACGCGCCTCACGCTATGGGATATTTTGCCGCCGCCGTTCCAGAAGGAATTTTTTGAGAACGAGCGTGCCCTGCGCTATTTCACGCATGTGGATTCGTCAAACAGCCCGCCGATGCCGCCCCTGCCGCCGGATCACGGATGGCATCATGGCCCGCCGGACCACGATTTGGCGCACTGGAACACGCTTTCGGAGGACCAGCGTCAAAAAATCACCGCACAATGCAACCAGTTTTTCGAACTGACGCCGATGGAAAAAAAGAAAACGCTCAACACCCTGTCGGACGCCGAGCAGCAGCAAATGAAAAAAACGCTGGAGACGTTTGGGAAATTGCCCCCGGTGCAACGCTTCAAGTGCATCCGCGCGTTTACGGAATTTGGCGGCATGAGCGCGCAGGAAAAACAGGATTTTTTGAAAAACGCCCAGCGCTGGTCGCAAATGTCGCCCAAGGAACGCCAGACCTGGCGCGATCTCGTCACCCACGTCCCCGAATGGCCGCCGTTGCCACCCGCATTGATGCCGCCGATGCCGCCACAGTTGACGCAGCGTCTGCATCCGGTGGCCGCCACCAATCCCAACTGACCTCCGGCGAATTTAAATTCCCATTTCCGCCGCCACACCTTAATTTCCCGCCGTGCATCCGATTGCGTTTCAACTCGGCTCCTTCACGATTCATTGGTATGGCGTGATGATCGCGCTGGCATTCCTGGCGGGGCTTTGGACGGCCACCCGCCGCGCCCGGCGCGAAAACATCTCCGGCGAAAAAATCGCCGACATCGTGTTCTGGCTTATGTTCGGCGCGATTCTCGGCGCGCGCGCCGTTTACGTGACAACTTATTGGAAGGACGAATTCGCCCACCAGCCGCTCCGGGAAATTTTCATGATTCAGCATGGCGGCCTCGTTTATTACGGCGGCCTCATCGGCGCGACGATTGCAGGCATGATTTACATTCGTTGGAAAAAACTTCCGCTGTGGAAAACCGCCGACGTGCTCGCGCCGAGCATCGCGCTCGGAAACGTCTTTGGCCGCATCGGCTGCCTGCTGAATGGCTGTTGCTACGGCCGCGCGTGCCGCCTGCCGTGGGCCATCCGGTTTCCATCCGACCATTCGACCGGCGGCGCACCCGTGCATCCGACGGAAATTTACGATGCCTTGTTGAATTTCGCCCTTTACCTCGGCCTCGCCTGGCTGTTCCGGCATAAAAAATTTAACGGCCAGGTGTTCGCCACCTATCTCATCGGCTACGCCATCTTTCGTTCCATCGTTGAATTTTTTCGCGGCGATTATCCGGCGGACCACATTCATAACGGCCTCACGTCAGGACAATTGGCAAGCATCCCCATTTTCATCGCCGGTCTCGCGCTGGCGGCCATGTTGTCGCATCGCGAACCCAAACGGGGATAGCCGATGGAGAATTGACGATGGCCTCAAAAATCCATCCTCCATCCTTGCCGCGCCATAGCGAAGCAAAGGCGGGTCCCATCTCCCATCTCCCAATCCTCATCGCCGGCCCGACCGCCGTCGGCAAATCCGAAATCGCCCTGCGCCTCGCGGAACAGCTCGGCGGTGAAATCGTCTCCGCCGATTCCATGCAGGTCTATCGCGGACTCGACATCGGCACGGCCAAGCCATCGCCCGCCGACCGCGCCCACGTGCCGCATCACCTCATTGACATCTGCGATTTGACCGAATCGTTCGACGCCGCGCAATTCGCCCGGCTCGCGCATCAAGCTGTCGTGGAAATCCAGTCGCGCGGCTACGTGCCGGTTCTCTGCGGCGGCACGGGACTTTATTTCCGGGCCTTTCTTGAAGGGCTCGGCGAAACGCCGCCGGGCGACGTCAAATTACGTGCTGAACTCGAAGCCGTGCCGCTGGAAAATCTGCTGGCCGAACTGCGCGAACGCGACCCGGCCACGTTTGAAAAAATTGATAAGAAAAACCCGCGCCGCGTCATCCGCGCCGTGGAAGTAATTCGGCTCACCGGAAAACCGTTTTCTGCACAACAATCACGGTGGGGCGAGACTTTCCCCGGGTTTCGTAGCGCGGACATTCCTGTCCGCGGGTTCACGGGACATTCTTGTTCCGTGTCAGCGGAAGCGGAGGCTGTTTCACCCCCGCACGGACTGGCGACTGGAAAGTCGCCAGAACCGGCAGACAAGAATGTCTGCCCTACATCCATCATTGTTTTCACTCGCTCATTTGACGATTTGCGCCGGCGGATTGACGCCCGCGTGGACGGGATGTTCGCGCGCGGACTCGTGGATGAAACACGCGAGTTGCTCAAACGCGGCCTCGCGGAAAACAAAACGGCGATGCAGGCCATCGGCTACCGGCAGGTCATGGAACATCTGCGCGGCGAACGGTCATTGGCGGAAACCATCGAACTGGTGAAAATCCGCACCCGACAATTTGCCAAACGGCAGCTCACCTGGTTCCGCGCCCAAAAGAATCTGGAGTGGATTGAATTGAGGCCGGATGAATCGCTGGAAAAATGCGCGCAGAAAATTTGCGCGGCGTTTTTGAAGTCGCGGAGCGACGGACGACAATAGCCCACGGTGAAACCGTGGGTGGAATCGTCCAAAGCAATTCAAGCCCCAGCAGGGGCGGCAGAAAATAGGCGGACGGTTTTATCTGTCGCCCCTGCCGGGGCTGGTGATTTTTGTGCGACCAAACCCACGGCTGACGCCATGGGCTACTCTTTGCCGCGCCTCCGGCGCTGAATGCGGCAATCTGCCGAGTGGCAACTGACCTGGTTCCGCACCCGGAAAAATCTGGAATGGATTGAATTGAAGCCGGATGAATCGCTGGAAAGCGTGGCTTATTCTTTTCTGCGGGACATGCCAAAGGTTTGCCGAAGCGCCTCCGCCAGTGTCACCTAACGCGGGCCGGACAACGTGACGCTTTGTCCGATAGCCGGAATCTTGAAGGGTTGGTACGACCATGTTCGCCAGTCGAACCGGAGCCAGTGGAAATCGGGCGAATCCAGCGAAGTGTTGAACCGGAAAGCAACGCGGGAAGGCAAATCCGATGCATCCGATTCCAGGACTTCCACCGTGAGGCTGCCGAGGTCATAGCGATCGCCTTTTTTGCATCTGGGTGCGCCCACGTACAGGTTGAAAGCCCTGAAGGCGTAGGCGACATGGATGGGACCAACATTGTCGCAGGAGAATATGTCCGGCGCTTTGGATTGAATCACCAGCGTTTTGTCATCGGTCCGCTGGACGTCGAAGCTCGTGCAACCCGGTACCAGCATCCGCAAGGTCTTTGGCAGTGGCTGGTGGTGATATGCTTTGTAAGAAGGTGCATAAGCAAACGGGAGCGAGCAGGGCGCGTTGACTACGATCACATTCTTGTTTTCCGCGTCCGGTGAATTGCCGACATCGGTGAGGTAGTTCATCCCCTCAAAAGCGAAGGCGGTTGCGTTAACCGCTAAGACTCTTCCGGCGATTGCTCCCGGAACGTGCATCAGAATCAGCAGAGCACAGGCTACCCATGCCGGAATTCGGTAGATCAAGGATTCCGGCAACCGGCTTGGCCGGGTGATCAGGCCGGCAACGAAACTGGCGATCAGTCCATAAGCTCCGACGGCCACAAAGCCAAGGTTCTTGCCGGTTGGCATTACAGTTGCCGCAGGGATGGCGGCAAGCATCATGACAGCGAACCAGAACGCGGCCGTTTTATCCCTGCGCACCCACGGGAGTAAAACAACCAAAGCCGCGACCACGGACACGCAATAAAACGCAGTGACCTTCGGCTGTAATAAAGGATTAACTGCGTACAAAAAATCCGGTGACAAGAAGGGAAGTTGGCCCGCGAGCAAAACCATGGCTCTGGGGATCACTTCCCGCGCAAACTGAAGCGGCTCGGTGGCAGGGTCGATGTAGGCTCCCACGTGGAACAGACCGAAGCCGGAGAGTGTATAGATGGTCCGCCACAGAACGATGACCAGGATCGAAGGCAAAACCGTCAGCGCCCGGCTGCGAAAAGAACCCGGCTCGAGCACCAGGGCATACGCGAGAATGAAGGCAAAGGTGGAAGCTCCGCCTTCGTTCGCGAGAAGGGAAAGCGCGAGGAACAGCGCGGATAGCACGCATCCGGAACGGGATTTTGCGGAACGCCATTGATGATGTTCATAAAAACACAACAGACCGAAGAAAAGTGACAGTAGGAAGCCGCGGTTGGCGATGAACATCACCGGGAAGTAGGTGTTGCCATCCAGCAGGAACAACAGCGCTGCCAGTCCGGCGGCCCACCCCGTCCCCATCAGCTTCCGGTAAACAATCGTGATGAGAAACACGATGGCCGCAAACCACGCGATGCTATGCGCGTGCATCAGCATGGGCGAGTCGGGAAAGAGCCGGTAATCGAGCCAGTGAGTGAACGCGGTGACAGGCCGCCAAAGACCCAGTTTTAACTTGTCCGACGTCCACCACGGCAACATGCCATAGTTCTTCATCAACGTCATGTCTTGTGGATTGCGGTTGAAGAAAAGGTCGCGGAGGACGGTCGAGAAAGAGCCGGAATCCAAAGGGTTTCCCGTCTCGTGCATTCGCGGTGGCAATTGGTCGGGCTTGAGTTCAACCGCGCGCTGAGGCAGATCGTCCAACATCAGGCCGGTCTTCAAGGCGGGCAACATTACCAGTATCGCCCCAATCGCAAGAGCCGTGGGAAGGTGGCGGTGCTCAAGAAATCGCTTCAAGACATTTAAGATTGTTGCTATTCCCAATTAGAAAATTCCTCTGCGCCTCTGCGGTTAATCAACTTTCCCTCGGCCGTTTGACGACGACGTCAACTCCCGCCTTGTTTTTCGCAATCATGTTCGCGGGCAGGATGCCGCGCCAGAAGACATTCGGGTAAACCACCGCGCCGCGCCCAAGGATGCTGCCGGGGTTCAGCACGGCGTTGCAGCCGGCTTCCGCGCCGTCGCCGAGCAGCGCGCCGAACTTGCGCAGGCCGGTGTCGAACGGCACGCCGTCCATCTCCACCTCGATGTTGCCGGGGAACAGTTTGTAGTTGGAAATTTTCACGCCCGCGCCGAGGTGCGCCTTGTGGCCGAGGATCGAGTCGCCGATGTAATTGAAGTGTGCCGCGTTGGCGCCATTGAACAGCAGCGAGTTTTTCAGTTCGGACGAATTGCCGACGACGCAGCCGTCGCCGATGATGACGTTTTCGCGGATGTAGGCGTTGTGGCGGATCTGGCAACCCTGGCCGATGATGGCCGGGCCTTTGATCATGGCGCCGTCCTCGACAACGGTGCCTTCGCCGATGAAAACTTTTTCACCGATGAACGCCCTGCCCTCGCCGGGGTTGTGCCGGGCCGGTTTCAAATTGGCGGCGATGTAGCCCTCAATTTTTTTGAGCGCGTCCCAGGTGAATTTGCAGCCGTCGAAGATGGCGGCGTGTTCGGTCTGGCTGAGGTCAAACAAGTCGGCTGGCTTAAACATGACGGCAAGTTAGGCGAAACGGGGGCGGCGGAAAAGCGAAATGGGTGTGGGTCAGTTTGATGAAAGATAATGGGGTGGATGGAGGCCAAAATTCCTAATTCCTAAATCCGAATGACTAAATAATTCCCAGGTAAAAACCCTAAGCCCTAAAACATAATGACTAAAGAATGCTCAAATAACCAAATGACCAAACCGGCTTCCCCGCGCGCATTCGAGCTTTGGACTTTGGGTTTCTTTCGTCATTATGGTTTAGGAATTAGTCATTTCGCGGAGCGGCATGGTTTAGTCATTCGTCATTCAATGGAGATGGCCTTTTACGGGGACACCCCCGCCCTGCCGGTTTTAATCAAAATAATCCCCTACTCGAAATGGCATGGGCTTGCCATTCGCGGCGGCGGGGGTATTTTCGCGGTTGGCTCGCCCCCATAGCTCAAATGGATAGAGCAGCGGTTTCCTAAACCGTTGATTCCCGTTCAATTCGGGATGGGGGTACCATTTGTGTCAAATCCCGCGCGCCGGGAACATTTTCCGCAACTAATGCATCGTAACTATGTTATACTCTCTGACGTCTTAAATTGACAACAGCCTGATTATGAAAATCGAATTCTTCAAAAGGTGTGTTTTGGGGACGGCGACTGTGGTTCTATGTTTGATGGGCGTCCGTTCACCATTTAATTCCCCGGCGCAAGCGCAACCCACTCCACCCCCGCCGGATAGTTCAACGGAATCAAGCGCGTTGCCACCGAACGTTTATCCGACCAGCCCGCTGGCACAGGTCATCCGGCTCACACAGGCCGGCGTGGATGAAAGCATCATCATGACTTTCGTCACGAATTCCGGCAGCACGTTCAATCTCGATTCGGACAAAATCATTTATTTGAAGGACATTGGCCTGCCGAACGAAGTCGTCACCGTGATGATGCAGCGCGACCAGCAGTTGCAGCAGCAAATGGCCGCGTCGGCGTATCAGCCACCGGCTCAACCCGCTCCCGACACGACCGACCAGCCGGAAACCGCGCCGGCCCCGCAACCGGTGGAGCCACCGGCGGAAGTCACGGTGAACTCTTTTTATGACACGCTTGCGCCGTATGGCAGTTGGGTGGATGTGGACGGCTATGGCCGGTGCTGGCGGCCAAGCGTGGTGGTTTACAACTCCGGCTGGCAGCCGTATTGCGATCACGGACATTGGGTTTATACCGACTGCGGCTGGTATTGGTCTTCGGATTATTCGTGGGGCTGGGCGCCGTTCCACTACGGGCGCTGGTTTCAGCATTCGCGCTGGGGCTGGTGCTGGACGCCGGACACCGTTTGGGGGCCATCGTGGGTGACCTGGCGGTATTCGAACGATTACTGCGGCTGGGCGCCGCTGCCGCCATTTGCGGTGTATCGGGAAGGCGCCGGCTTCTTTTATCGGGGCCTCAACGTCAGTTTTGGATTCGACTTTGGTTTGGGCATAAATTGTTTCACGTTCGTGCCGATCGGTCATTTTTGTGATCCGCACCCACGCCGCTTTCGCGCCACTCCAACGCAGGTAACGCAGATTTACAACCACACCACGGTCATCAACAATTTCAACGGTCACGGTCGCAACCTGGCCAACCGGGGGATTGATCCGGAACACATCACCGCCGTCACCCACACCCCCATCCGTTCCATCGCCATCCGGAACACCACCGCGCCGTCCGGACATGGCCCGCGCGCCGACCAGCTCAGTCGTGATGGCAGCACACTGGTCGTGAATCGCCCGAATTTTGCGGATAATCCAACTCCCGGCGGAAATAGAAACAATCGCCCGACGCAATTCGTTTCTCCGGCACAAAATCATTCCCCGCAACCGAACGACAATCGGTCTGCGCCTCCAACCCGGCAAATCAGACAGGCGCAGATTCCCAATACCACCACACACGGCCCGCAAGACCGCAATGCTCCGCAACCGAACGACAATCAGTCTGCGCCTCCAACCCGGCAAATCAGACAGCCGCAGGTTCCCATCGGCACCACACGTGAGCCGCAGGAACGCAATAATTTCTCCGTCCCAAACCAAAACCAAACTCAATGGCCATCAGCACCGGTCAATTATTCAACGCCGAGCCACGACAACCGGACCCTCTCTCCCCGGGCATGGGAACAAGTGCCTCCACCGCAACCGCCGCGGCCCAACACATACAATCCAAGAACACCTGCCGTCACTCCGGCTCCCAACCAGGGACAACACAACGCAACCGGAGCCAGCCACAATAACCCACCTGCTGCCGCGCCGGCCCAGCAACAGCCGCAACACAGCCAACCGTCATCCGCACCGTCCTCGTCATCGTCGCCAAAATCGTCGGACCAGAATCAGAATCAAAGTGGTCCCGGCAATAGTCCTGGTTACGGCCCGAGGCATTGACCGACCGCTGGTTTTATTTGTCAAACGCCATGCGCAAAGTTCCGGCGCGGCGTTTTTCCTTTTGCAACCTCTTCGCCGCTGGCAAAATCCGCTCGTGGGCATCACGCGGCGGCAATTTGAACAAATGCAGGAACGCCTCGGCGGCGCTTCCCCGCATATGATCTCTCCGGTTTTCGCATCAGCGTTGCGCTCCGCGCCCGGCGCTCATCGCGTCATTCTCGGCGTGGACCCGTCCCTGCGCGGCACGGGCTACGGCGTCATCAAACTGGCGAAGCCGTTTCCCGAAACTCTGGCGCACGGTACGATTTCCTGCCCGGCCGGTTGGGAACGCTCGCGCTGCCTGGCAAAAATTTCCCAATCCCTGCGCGAAGCCATTCAAAAACATCGCCCGACCGTTTGCGTTATCGAAGGACTTTTTTACGCGCAAAATCTGCAAACCGCGCTCATCATGGGCGAAGCGCGCGGCGCGGCGATCGCGGTCATTGCCGAAGCCGGCCTGGAAATTTTTGAAATCGCTCCGCGCAAGGTGAAACAGGCCATCGTCGGCTACGGCGCGGCGCAAAAATCCGCCGTCGCCAAAATGGTCCAGCGCCTGTTGAATTTGCCAAAACCGCCCGCGCCGGACGCGGCGGACGCGCTGGCGCTGGCCCTCGCCCACGCGCAGGAAAACAGCCGTTACAATTTGACGCCATTGAAACGAGTATGAGCCTCAAAAATCCGAATCCCGAATCCCGAATCCCGAAAGAAATCCGAAAATCGAATTCCGAATCACTGCGCCAATTTTCTGGGCGCAACTTGACACTCGCGCCAAAATGGAAAAACTCCCTCTCCCCGTCCCGCAGTGCGGGAAGCGGGGAGAGGGCCGGAGTGAGGGGTGGTTTAGCTGGAAAGGAATATCGCACCTCCTCTCCCCGGCCCTCTCCTCCTTTGGGGGGAGGAGAGGGGGTCGGCCCGGTTCAGTCGTTGGTGCGGGGGTTCAGTTGCGCCCCGTTTTCTGCCGGTATTCAGCCGAAGATTGACCCCAGTTTTCGGACTTCGGAATTCTTTCGGATTTCGGCCATCGGTTTTCGGCATTTCTCCATCGCATGATCACTTTTCTCCACGGCAAACTCATCGAGGCGCTGCCCACACAGGTCATCGTGGACGTCAACGGCGTCGGTTATGAAGCGCTCATTCCGCTGTCGTCGTTCGACAAGCTGCCGCAGCCGGGCGGGACGGTGAAACTGCTCACGCAACTGGTCATCCGCGAAGACGCGCACACGCTTTACGGTTTCATGACGGCGGCGGAACGCGATTTGTTCCGGCTGCTCGTCAATACCGTTTCCGGCATCGGGCCGAAGATCGCGCTGAACATTTTGAGCGGCATCAGCGTGACAGCATTTCGCGGCGCGGTGGCCGGTGGCGACGTAAAGGCGCTTTCGCAAATTTCCGGTGTCGGCAAAAAGACCGCCGAGC
>OCZT010001772.1_pt1 | contig 22406 bp, 16 predicted proteins | sample 1539031 | NCBI WGS metagenome assembly OCZT01 (sample SAMEA3539308, study PRJEB22396) | soil metagenome | biome: tundra; feature: field; material: soil | place: USA | collected 2010-05 | depth 0.15 m | reverse complement strand
TAACACATCCAGAGAGCTACTGAGGAAATTAATTATATTAATGAAAATTGTTTATCTTATAACAGGCTCCGGAGGATCATTTTATTGCGGTAACTGTTACCGCGATATGATTTACCTGAGGGCTATCCGTAAAGTTCCGGGAATATATGCTTCTGCGATACCTTTATATCTTCCTCCTGATGGGACAGGAAGTGAAACCGGCCTTGACAAAAAAGTCTTCTTTGGTGCAATTTCTATGTATCTAAGGGAAAAAGTACCAATCTTCAGGCACATGCCGGTGTTCATAGAAAAGCTGGTTGATTCGTCTCCTATGCTTAAAATGGCTGCGCGCCGGGCTGGGACCACCCGTACAGAGGGGCTTGAAGAGATGACTCTGAATATGATTAAAGGGGAAAATGCCTTTCCTGCTAAAGAGCTGCAGCGATTGGTCGATTACTTAACCAGGGATGGTAAACCGGATATTATTCACCTTTCAAATGCTCTTATTATAGGGCTTGCCCGTCGTTTAAAGAAGAAACTGGATGTTAAGATTGTCTGTTCTCTTCTGAACGAAGATGACTGGATTGATGAGATGGCTGAACCATACCAGTCTGGAGCCTGGAAACTGATATCAAAAGAAGCATCATATGTTGATGCCTTTTTAACACCAAGTATATACTATAAAGAGCTATTCATTGCTAAAACCGGAATTTCCGGTGAAAATTTTAATGTCATACCACTTGGTATTGATACAGGTGAACTGACAAAAATTGAAAAAAATAACACCTACCCTTCTATTGGATATTTCTGCAGGATAAATTCACAGAACGGATTCGATAAGCTGGTTGATGCTTTTATTGAACTTAAAAAAAGCAATGCTCTGCCCGGACTCACTCTTCATGTATCAGGCGGGTATACAGGTGATGATAAACCATTTATAGCTGATCAGATACGAAAAATTAAGTCTAACGGTCTAAAATCTTTTGTCAGAATTTATCCGGAATTTCACGGGAACAGCAAACAGGAGTTTTTCGGTAATATAGATGTAATGAGCGTGCCTGTCAGAAAACATGATGGATACGGATTATATATACTTGAAGCCAATGCTGCTGGAATTCCGGTTGTTCAGCCTGCAACAGGTGCATTTCCTGAAATTATTGCCAGGACAATGGGGGGTATAATTTATTCGCCTGATAATGTTTCCGAATTGTCAGCAAACCTTCTGAAATTATTAAAGGATAATGATTTGCGCAATCAACTTGGAATACTTGGAAAAGAAAAAGTATTAACTGATCTTTCACTCGAAAAAATGTCCCAGGGTCTGTCTAAAGTTTATAATTCTTTAACTTAAGCTGATATATTTTTAACTTCGTGTACCTTAGTGAACACCTTTGTGACCCTTTGTGGTCAAAAAATTTGTAACCACAAAGGACACAAAGAAGACACAAAGTAGCACAAAGGAATAACCTTAACTTTCCAAACATACTATATGCTTTCAATAAAAGGAATCTCAAAATCATTTATTCAGCGGGGTTTGGTGCTTGACAACCTCTCTCTTGAAGTGGAAGAAGGTGAAACAGTTGCTATCATGGGACCATCTGGTTCAGGGAAAACGACTCTTATGAATATTATAGGATCGCTTGATAAACCTGACGCCGGGGAGATAGTATTTGAAGGAGTTTCAATCTCTAACTTTACAGAGGACGAGTCTGCAGATTACAGGAATTTGAATATAGGATTTGTTTTCCAGGAACATCTGCTTCTTCCTTATCTTACCGTTTCAGAGAATATCCATCTTCCTCTGCTAGCATTGACTCATTCACCGGATGAACTTTCGGTAGAGAAGTATTTAAATGAATTAATGAATAAAGCAGGAATTTATAATCTTAAAGACAAGTTCCCGTTTAGTATCTCAGGCGGTGAATCTCAACGGGTTGCCCTGGTCAGAGCCCTTACGAACAAGCCATCAATTCTTCTTGCTGACGAACCCACCGGATCTCTTGATGCAAAAAATGCAGAAACCCTTGGTGATCTTCTCCTTGATATGAACAGAGAATTTGGCATTACAATCATTCTGGCAACCCATTCATCTGACCTTGCAAAGAAAATGTCAAAGATCCTGCATTTGGAAGCAGGAAAATTAAGTGTCTGAATATTAGTTAAAAAAACTGATTATAATGTCTGATAAATTCCGGATAATCATCCAATCAATAAAATTCTACAAAAAGCCGGTCCTGTATCAGGTTCTTATAATTGTACTTCTGTGTGCAGTAATAACCGGTTCGTTACTGACAGGTAGTTCTGTCAAGGAGAGTCTTAAAAAATCATTCACGGAGCGCCTGGGAAATACGGGCATAGTAATTAGTTCAGGAATCAGATACTTTGATTCTGATCTTGTTCAAAGAATGAAAGGCAGGTTAGGAATAGGATGCACAGGAATACTTGAAATAAACGGTTATTGCCAGAGTCTCAGCTCCCAAAAAGAGGCATTCAACACACATATTTACTGCGTTAATAAAAATTTCTTTATTTTTCACGGTCATGATTCAGTGGCTATCAGACCCGGAGAAATTGCTGTTAATAAACAACTTGCAGATTATCTTGGAATAAAAGCCGGAGATGACATGATTATAAAATTCAAAGAGATAAACGACATTCCTTCAGATGCACCATTTGCTCCTGCCCAAGGAGCCGGAAAGTCAATTGTGATGAAGGTCGGAAGTATTCTTGAACCAAATCAAACCGGAAACTTCTCATTGTCAATCAGTCAGATAACTCCTATGAATATCTTCATTAATCTGCCAGACATAGAAGATGACAAAAACGGCCATCTGAAACTTAATAGGTTACTTATAAAAAGAGACAACCGAAGTTCATTAAAAGTAATATCTGAAGCATTAAAATATTGTCTTAAACCATCTGACACCGGTCTTAGGTTACGGCTAGTTAAAAAGACAGGAGAATATGAACTTATTTCTGACAGGGTTTTCATAGATGAATCAATATTAAAAGAAATAGGTGACATTTTACCTGCCTCTTTTCCTGTTCTAACATACCTTGGTAACAGGTTTGTTGCCGGAACCAGGTCCACTCCCTATTCATTTGTATCGGCATTGCCTTCATCATTGTATCCGGATATTGTTACAGGCAATGGGATGATAATAAACAGATGGATGGCCCAGGATCTTTCAGTCAGAAAAGGAGACACAATTCACATGTTCTGGTATTCACCTGATTCTTTGAATAAACTTATTGAAAAAAACAGCGATTTTATAATTAAAAGGATTGTTGATATGCAGGGCATTTGGTCAGATTCTCTTCTTATGCCAGATTTTCCGGGAATCTCAGGAAAAGAATCATGTTCTGACTGGGATGCCGGAGTTCCTATCAAAATGCACGAGATCCGCACTAAAGATGAGGACTACTGGAACAGATACAGAGGTACTCCTAAAGCATTTATCAGTTATGAAAAGGGCAGGGAGTTGTGGGGAAATAATTTTGGCCCGGCGACTGCTATCCGTTATCCTGCAGGTATAACTGAAAAATTGATAAATGATAAACTTGAAGGATCTCTTGATCCTCATATGATGGGATTCATCATTAGTAATCTTTCAGTTGATTCTGCTAAAGCTGCTAATGAAAGTGTTGATTTCGGTACTCTGTTCCTGAGCCTGAGTTTCTTTCTCATTCTGGCTTCATTGGTACTGTTATCGTTTGCCATCTCTTCATATTTTGATACCAAACGAAAACATATAAGCACACTCTACGCACTTGGATTTAAAAACAGATGGATTTCACAATTACTATTCCTGGAAACAGGGTTAACAGGTTTTGTCGGATGTTTAATTGGAGTATTTGCCGGTTATCTGGTTAATATTCTAATAACCAGGGCTCTTAATACCGTTTGGAATGGAGCTGTACAAACAAATACGCTTAATGCTTACTTTGATCTTATACCTGTAATTTCAGGATTTTTAATGACTTTCCTGACCATTTTGGCTCTTATTCTGATAAAGATCAAATATTACCTGAATAGCCTGAATAAAATGGATAAAGTGATTTACCGTAATCCTTCCATCTTTAAAAATCTGTTCTTAATGATTGCATCAGCTATTGTAACAATCTCATTATTCATACTATCTGTGTACTTAAGTGATCACAAGGTTGAGTTCTCATTTGCAACAGGTGGAGTGCTATTGCTGACATTGGTGCTTTTCTCCAGGCAGTACTATATCAGCAGGTTTGTTGAAAATTCGGGAAGGATCAAAAACAGAAAACATCTATCTCATCTCTACTACTCTTTTAATCCTTCCGGTGCTGTTACTCCGATACTTTTTATTGCTGCAGGAATTTTTACTGTATTTATCACCAGTGCAAACAGGATGACTTATAATGATAAACTGGTTAATCATTCGGGAGGCACCGGTGGCTATTTGCTGTGGTGTGAAACCACAATACCTGTAAAAGAGGATTTGAATATGGAATCAGGTAGAAAAAAAGTAGGCCTCGACAATGATCAGTTTTCAGGGATACGCTTTGTGCAAATAAAGAGATCACAGGGAAATGATGCAAGTTGTCTTAATCTTAATCACATCACAATTCCTCCCCTGCTGGGAGTTGATCCTGATGATTTCATCTCCAGGAAGTCATTCTCATTTTCCAGAGTGATTGCTTCTAAAAATATTAAGAGTCCATGGCAGTATCTAAATCTTCCTTCAGTAGACAATACAATTTATGGAATTGCTGATCAGACTGTTCTTGAATGGGGACTCAAACTAAAACAGGGTGACACCCTAATCGTAAGAGCAGAAAGTGGACAACGTCTGAACATTATTATTGCAGCAGGATTACAATCATCTGTTTTTCAGGGTAATGTACTGATCGGAAAGAAGAATTTTGCAAAGTATTATCCTTCTATATCGGGGAGTCAGATATTACTTGCTGATGGTGACAGGACATTAACTGATTTATATAGAAACACTTTGAACGAAAGGTTGGGGAATTATGGTATAATTATAGAAAAAACATCAGATCGGCTTACAGCATTTTACAGGGTTACAAATACATATCTCTCAGTATTTGGTGTTTTCGGAGCATTTGGAATGATGATCGGCATTGCGGGACTTGGATTTGTACTTTTACGAAATTATAACCAGCGAAAAAATGAGTTTGCACTGATGCTGGCTACTGGTTTTCATGTAAAAAGAATAAGAAGAATGATATTATCAGAACAAATGATTATCCTTTTTGCCGGAGTTACAACCGGGATGGTTTCTGCTTTTATTGCAACCTCGTCGTCTCTTAAAAACAAGCCGGATATACCCTGGTTGTTTTTAATTCTGATAATCTTAGCAATAATAATCACAGGTTTAATTGCAATGTTTCTGTCCGTGAGAACAGTAACAAAGAATTCACTGATTACCAGTTTGAAAAAAGAATAGAAGAAGACTATTTTTTCCCTACTGCCACAAGATATTTTTGAGTTCTGAAAATAATCATTCCGTCAGTTATTGCAGGCGCTGTCATGCAGATATCATTCATTGGTATTTCAGCCAGGAGCTTAAAAGTATCACCATCCTCTATAATATAGACGGTTCCCTCCTCGTCAACTACATATATCTTCCCGTCCGATGCAACCGGAGAAGCAATAAAGCTTTTTGTGTTCCCAAGTTTTGCATTATATATCTCTTTACCGGTAAGCGGATCGAGACATATAAAAGCTCCATTCCAATTTACATTATACAGATGATTTTTATAAAGCAGCAAAGTGTGCATATATGAACCTCCACGCGGAAGACTCCATTTTATATATTCATTTGAAGTTTCTGCTTCTTTCAGGGTTATGTCGCCGACAGCATTTGTCTTCACTGCGATTATTGGAGAACTTCTTCCGTGAGCACTGTTAAAATATATCATGTCATTTCCAACAATAGGTGTAGGTATCTGAATATCACCGCCACCCGACATCTTCCAGATCTCCTTTCCGGTTTCAAAATCATATCCACCGCGATTTTTATATCCGTTAAGCGCGATATAAGTTTTACCGGCATTTGTATATATGTTCGGAGTACACCATCCCGGGTATTCATCCCGCTGTGTTTTCCATAGTTCTTTTCCTGTTTTGACATCGTATGCGGCAACAAAGGAGTTTTCAAGTACATCACACTGGATTATCAGGACTCCATTGTAAATAACGGGAGAACTGGCAAACTCCCACTCGGCTGATTTTACCATGAAAAATACTGATTTGAGTAATCCGAAGTTTTTCTGCCACAAAAGTTTTCCGTTCATATCATAACAAAACAGACCCTCTGAACCGAAAAAAGCAACAACATGTTTTCCGTCAGTTGCTACGGATGTATTTGCGTGTGTAGATTTGGGATGCCGTTTCATCTTTGGGATTCCTTTGAAAGAAGTTCTCTCCCAATTTATCTTTCCTGAGTTTTTATCGATGCAAAACACCTTCCATTCATGAACGGATGAGTCTCTTACCGGTGAGATATCACCATATATTCCAGGCTTAAATCCATTTTTGTCTGCCTGACTTATAGCACTGGTTATGAATATTTTGTTGTCCCATATTACAGGACTTGAAAGTCCAAGACCCGGTATTTCTGTTTTCCACCTTACATTGATCATCTTATTGAGGTCAAATGATGCAGGCAGATTAGCATTATCCAAAACGCCTGAGGATAGTCTTCCACGATAAGCAGTCCATTGCCTTTCGGCATCAATCTGACAGAAGACTTCATTTATTGAAAAAACGAAAAATGATATTATAAAAAAGAGAGTAAGATTTTTTTTCATTTGTCTAAGACTTTAAAAAATTTATTAGTTATTTCCAACTGCGAAAAGGTATTTCTGGGTCCTGAAGAATATCATATTGTCGGTAATGGCAGGAGCCGTTAAACATATATCATTCATAGGTATTTCAGCAATTTGTTTGAAGGAAATACCGTCTTTGATTATGTATACAGTTCCTTGTTCATCAACTATGTACAGTTTTCCGTCCGAGGCAACCGGAGAAGCTATAAAACTTTGAGTATTTCCAAGTTTTGCAGTGTAAAGCTGTTTCCCTGTTTCGGCCTCGAAGCAGACAATAGTGCCATTCCAGTTTACATTATAAAGATGATCTCTGTAAAGAAGCAATGTATGAATATATGATCCTCCTCGTGGAATACTCCATTTCACATATTCATTAGGGATTCCTGCCTGACCAGGAGTAATATCTCCTTTAGCATTGGATTTTATTGCAAAAATAGGTGAAGATGGACCATGTGCACTGTTGAAATATATAAGGTCTTTGCCAATAACAGGAGTCGGAATTGGTACATCACCTCCTCCTGACATCCTCCATATTTCTTTACCTGTTTTAAAATCATATCCTCCCCTGTGTTTATATCCGTTTACAGCGATACATATCTTATCTCCGTCATTATAGATATTTGGCGTACACCATCCCGGATATTCGTCTCGTTTGGTTTTCCATAATTCCTTGCCCGTCTTCAGATCATAGGCAGCCAAAAATGAATTTTCCAGAACATCACATTGAATTATAAGCACCCCATTATATATTATTGGAGAACTCGCAAACTCCCACTCGGCTGCAACATAATCGTATGCAACAGATTTCAGCACCCCAAAATTTTTCTTCCAGATAAGATTTCCTTCATAATCATAACAATACAACCCTTCAGATCCGAAAAAGGCAACAGCATATTTGCCATTTGTAGCAACAGAAGTATTGGCATGAGTCGACTTAGGATGACGCCTGATTTTAGGTATCCCGGTGTATGCAATTCTTTCCCAGATAGTTTTTCCGGAATTTTTATCAATACAGAAAACTTTCCAGTCATGAATTGAACTATCAGCTACCGGCATACCGTCTCCATAAATGCCTGTTCTGATTCCCTGGTTATCTGATTTGCTTACTGATGTAGTGATAAATAATTTATCGCCCCAGACTACAGGACTTGAAAGACCCAAGCCCGGAATCTCTTTCTTCCATTTCACATTAATCATTTTATTAAAGTCAAATGATTTCGGAATGTTTGCATTGTCGAGAACTCCTGAAGCCATATACCCTCTGAATCCAGGCCACTGACGTTCCGGTACTATCTGTCCATTAATATTGAACGTAAGAGAGAATAGTGCAATAATTGTTGCGCCAGGCAGAATATTGAATTTCATATTTTTACAGTATTAATTGCCTGACACGAGAGACACCTTCTATTCTATCTGCAACTAAGTGATTTATTACATGGTTCTTACCCTCATTTTTGATTATGATCGCTAAAGTGAGTTTTATATCTGGCATAAGGTGTTTTTTATTTAAAGAGTGAATAAAATATTTGCTGTAAAAATAATCTAAATGTGCTATATATTTTGCTGTATTGACAGGATTATAAAACACAAAACACATCTGTTGAAAAAAAATAATCTTTTTCTGACCATTTGAACAAGTTAGTCAGAGAGATTGTTATATTTGCATCTTTTTAAAAAAAATGAATACCGCAAAATCCGGTTCTGAGAAAGCCAATAAGGTTGAGTTAATAATCGAAGCCTCACAAAAACGTTTCGGATTATTTGGTATTGAGAAGACTTCAATGCGTGAAATTGCCAATGATCTTAAATTATCAAAAGCATCATTGTATTACTATTTTCCTGATAAAGAGAGTCTGTATAAAGCTGTGGTTGAAAAGGAGCAGATAGAATTCATATCAAAGATTTCAGAGAGAATTTTCAGTATTCAGGAACCTGAACAATTACTTCTTGAATATGCAAACACACGTCTCTCCTATTTCCGTACATTATTGAATTTAAGTAGATTGAGGCTTGAAGCTTATTCTGAACTCAAACCCGGCTTCAGAAAAACGATTAAAGATTTTAAAGAAAAAGAAAAAGAAATTTTAAAAAGAATTTTTGAAAGGGGTATCAGCAGTGGCATATTTTTTATTGACGATACGGATCAGGCAGCTTCCCTTTTTCTTGACCTGCTGAAAGGTCTGAGGACCACGTTAGTCAATGAAAAGAAAACACTGTTCATCGAACAGGAAGAATACGATCTCCTTCTTCAGAAAACAATTGCTTTTACAAACATTTTCATTAAGAGTTTAAAATATAAATGATTTAATATATTGATAATTAACGAGATAATTTAATTCAGAACAGTTTTATGAAAGAAGAATCAAAGAACAAACGTCTCAGGGTTTATATACCGCTTACCATTGTTATTCTTATCGTACTGGCAGGTGCATGGTACTGGTACAGGGATTATTCGATGTATATTACTACCGATGATGCACACGTTGACGCTGATAATGTTAGTGTCGGTGCAAAGATAATGGGAAGAATTTCTTCTGTTTATGCCAATGAAGGAGATCTTGTAAAACAGGGTATGCTCCTGTCAGATCTAGACAGTACTGATCTTGTAGCCCAGAGAAACCAGACTCTGGCACTGAAGGCTCAGGCTCAGGCTAATCTGGCCCAATCGGAAGCCAAATTTAGTTCCGATCAGATGGGAATAAAAGTGCTGGAAATAAACCTCGACAGGGCAAAAGAAGATATGGCCAGGGCAAAAAATCAGTCAGAGGGTGGTGTCATTACTCCGGAACAATTCGACCATATTAAGAAAGCATTTGAGACAGCTGCAGCTCAGCTGGATGCTGCAAAATCTCAACTTCTGGTTTCAAAATCTATGATTTTAAGTGCATCGGCATCTGTTGAAACAGCCAATGCCCAAATCAAAGTACTTGATGCCCAGCTCAAGAATACCAGGCTTTATGCTCCGGCAGATGGTGTCGTAGCAAAACGATGGTTACTTCCCGGTGATGTAGTTCAGACAAGTCAGTCGGTCTTTACGATTACAATGAGCAAGAAACTTTGGATAGTAGCCTATCTTGAAGAAACAAAAATTTCGGATGTTCATACAGGCCAGACTGTAAAGTTCACAATAGATGCTTTCCCGGATGTAAAATTCACCGGTAAAGTTTTTCTGGTTGGTACCAGCACTGCATCCGTTTTTTCGCTTATTCCGGCTAATAATGCTTCAGGCAACTTCACCAAGGTTACTCAGCGTATTCCGATACGTATTTCTATAGATGGTGTAAATACTAATAAAGATATTTCCTCATTTAATATTTTATCTGGAATGTCTGTTGTTATAAAGATCTTAAAATAATAAGATGGAAAGACGAAGAACGCCGTCCCACCGTATCAGGTACTTTGTCAGAAACAGTGGTTCAGCCTTTCATCCGAAACATGAGTCATACAAATGGTACTTGCTGGCGAATGTCATGCTGGGAACTTTTATGGCAGTGCTTGATGCCACAATTGTAAATGTAGGGTTACCTAAAATTATGGCATCCTTTGGTGTAGGACTGGATAAAATTGAATGGGTTATAACTGCCTACATGCTTGCTATGGCAGTTGCGCTTCCTACGTCGGGATGGCTTGCGGATAAATTCGGTTATAAACGTTTATATTTCTTAGGATTATTTCTATTCACTTTAGGATCGATGTTATGCGGCAGGTCCACGGATGAGAATATGCTGATCGCATCAAGGGTTATTCAGGGTCTGGGAGCCGGCACAATTCAACCGCTCGGAATGGCAATAATATCAAGGGAATTTCCACCTAACCAACGAGGTATAGCACTTGGTTTCTGGGGTATTTCTGCTGCTGCATCAGTCTCGTTCGGACCTCTGATAGGAGGTTTTCTTATAGACCGTTTCAGTTGGCCATTGATTTTTGACGTTAATATACCGGTCGGAATCTTAGCAATGTTATTCACTATAATAATTCAGAGCGAATATATAAACAGGAAAGCAAGACAATTCGATATTGTAGGTTTTATATCAGTCACTATTTTTCTTCCTCTGACACTTTATATACTTTCACAGGGGAATGCGGCTACTAACTCAGCAGGATGGCATGCACCTTTTATACTGGCTTATGGTGCAATTGCTTTAATTGCTCTTGCGGTTTTTATAACCGCAGAATTAACTGTTAAAGAGCCGCTTCTGGATCTGAGGCTTTTAAAAAACCATAATTTCGGTATCGCTAATATTATTCTTGTAATATTTAGTCTGGGAATGTTCGGAAGCACATTCTTGTTGCCTATCTATCTGCAGAATTCTTTGGGTTATACGGCACTGCAAGCTGGTTCGGTTTTTCTTCCGGTAGGTATAATCCAGGGTATAGTTGCTCCTATCTCTGGAAGAATATCAGATAAACTGAATCCAAAAATTCCCCTTTTTATAGGTGTTGTACTGTTTGCATTCAGCTTCTACCTAAATTCCAATCTTTCCTGGCTGACTGAACTTCATTTTATTATGTTGTCATTATATCTCAGAGGATTGGCTATGGGTCTTATGTTCACCGCGTTGACGACAGTTTCCCTGTCTGAAATACCACGTGAAAATATGGCACAGGCATCTGCCATTACCAATTCTATCCGGCAGCTTGGTGGCAGTCTTGGTGTTGCTCTGCTTGCTACATTACTGACATCAAGAGTTAATTTTCATGCCCAGGCATTTGGAGGGGCAGTAAAACAAGGCTCCGAAATTTATCAACAGACAACGACTAAAATACGATATCATCTTCAAAATGAAGCCGGCAGCTCACCGTCAAATGCTGTAAGGCAAAGTCAGTCTTTACTTCTTTCAAATCTTAACAAACAGGCTTATATAGAAGGCATTGATGATGATTTCCTTCTGGCAGGTCTTATTACTCTTATGGGAGGTATTCCGATAATTTTTTTACATACAAAAAAACTGAAAAACAAAAATCTTACGGCAAATGAATAATCAAATAAATAAAAAGTCAATTTTACCAATTTTGACTCTGCTTTCTTTTCTTAATGGGATTATTTATGGTCAGATTGATGTTGATAAGGCGAAACCAACTGCCGATTCCTTATCACTCAAGAGTGTTATCCAACAGGTTATTTCCACTTACCCGTCAGTTAAAATTGCTGAAGAGGCAATCAGGAGTGCTGATTCAAGGATTGGGTTAGCAAAAACAGGGTATAATCCTATAATAGATATGACTGCAAGTTTTGCCAATCTTGCTCCGGTAACAAAGCTTACTTTCCCGGGACTTGGTACCTTTCAACTTTACCCCGGTAATAACTATTCTGCTTCACTTAATTATCAACAGCTGGTTTATGATTTTGGAAGGACGCACCAGAATATTGAACTTGAAAATACCAATAAGACTATTAGTGAGCAGACACTTAAACAGGTTAAGCAGAAATTATCAGTTTATACAATTAATAATTTTTATTCGCTCCTTTTTCTACAGGCTGCAATTAAAATAAAGGATGAACAGCTGGCAACGCTAAATGAGCATCTTCAGTATGTTGAAAAGACAATGGCTACCGGGTCCGCGACAGAATACCAGGTTCTCACAACTAAGGTAAAAATATCAACAGTTGAGAGTCAGAAAGTAGACCTTGTTGCCGCTCTGACTGCTCAACAGGCAGATCTTAATTCATTGCTTGGGAATAGTCAGGTCAGTAATCCTGTTGTCAGGAATGAACTTATTGTGGATCCACCCATTATTGCTTCTGATTCGATCCTGTCATATGCATTTCATAACAGGGATGAAGTTCTTATAAACGAAAAGAGAGCTTCACTGGCCGAATTAAGATTCGGAATGACAAAGTTGCAGAATAAGCCATTGTTGAGCTTTGAGGCATCAGGTGGAGCCAAGAACGGTTATATACCCGATCTTGCCAAATTCACACCAAATTATGTTTTAGGTTTGGGACTGAGGGTCCCTCTTTTCGACGGTATGAAAAATAAGTATAATCTTGCACAGGCTCAATCAGGCATATCTTCAATATCCTTTGAATCAGAGCTTACAAAGCGTAATATATCAAATGAGGTTTATGAATCAGAGGCTCTCATGTTTGCCGCGAAGAAGAAAGTCAGCCAGTCGGAGCTTCAGTTAAATCAAGCTTTAAGGGCCTATTCACTTGCTGAAACAAGTTTTAAGTCGGGGGTGATAACAAATCTTGATTTACTGGATGCCAATACTTCGGTTTCGGAAAGCAGTTTAATGCTGCTGAAAGCCAGAATAGATTATGTTACAAGCGTTTATAAGCTTAAGGCTGCCCTGGGAGAAAGAATTTACTGATAAAAAAAATATTTTCTTTTCAAGATTTACATCTGGTAAGACCAAGGTTTAGGGAGGATTTTGAACCCGATACAACCATAGCGGCTCCAAGCGCTGATCCATTAGCAATTTCTGAAGCATACACAAATTTTGAGGGATATGCTTTTGAGATCAGATTCTGGAAGAGTTCATTTTTTGAAAATCCTCCGGCTATGTAGATATTCTCAATATCATCAATTTCCGGAAGAACAAGGTTTACAGATTCTATAGTAAGATCTCCTAATTCATTCATTAACTGATGATAAGCCTCCTCGGAAGAATTGAATTCATACATATCTATGTTATCTTTCAGTTCACGGGAATATGGACCGGTTTGAATGAACACTTTTTCCCTGTTGAATTTTGATTTTAAATGAGTTGATAATTGATCATCTGCTTTGATCCTTTTATAAAAATCTTCCGGTTTTCTGAAATGATCACAAATTTGTTTTAATGCAGTTTCGTGCAAATGTCCCAGGAATAACCTTGAAGATTTTACCGGTTTCCTGTTTATACTCATATAACAAAGACAGTCTTTGTCGAGTTGATCGGCGGTCAGCTTTTCAGAATTAAAAGGATTCATGTTAATGCACCAGGTTCCTGTAGAAATTAATAAAAACTTACCTGCCTTACTTGAGAAATAGGGAGCCAGTGAGGATGAACTATCATGAATACCCACACCGATTTTAACTTTTTTACCCTCAATTTCTATTTCATTCACTGTTTCAACAGGAACAGGCTCGGGCAGGTTAAATCCGGGAATTCTGATCCACGGATGATAATTCATATTATCAAAATCCCAGAGAGCAGTATGGCATCCGATTGAGGTGTGTTCGGAATAGATCTTCCCGGTAATTATATATGATAAATACTGAGGAAAGTGAAGGATATGTTTTATTTTAGCAAATACTTCAGGTTTAGTAGCCTTGAGCCAAAGTGGTTGCAACCCAGAATTCAGCATACCCAGTGCCGGAGAAGCCGTTCTTCTGCAGAACTCATCTCTTCCACCATGTCTCTTATAGAGTCTTTCAGGGATCTTTTCATCCATAGGTTTCAGATAATTATAAACAGGAGTCAGTCTTTTCCCGTTTTCATCAAGATAGACAAGCGTTGCACCATAAGTGGTAAAATTGACAGCCTTAAGTTCATGCTTATCAGAATTAACTAATTGGGCCATCGACTCCTTTATCCACTTCTCAATATGTTCAATATCATCACATTCAAAGCCATCATCGTCCTGAACTTCAGCAAATTTCTCTTCAATTTCAGAGACTATTTTAAATTCTTCATTAAAGAGAATTATCTTCTTGTTTGTCTTTCCAATGTCATAAATAGCTATAACTGTCTCTTTCATTTCTACCCCCCAATCCCACAAAGCGGTACTTTAAATATTCTGACTATTATTATCTTTTTCGAAGCACTTCTTGTTCGTACTTCACTATTTCTTCTATATAATCCTGTCCCACAGGTACTTTACTTTTAAGGCAATAGTAATCATAAACAGCTCCGAATGGTTTTGTTTTAAGAAGCTCAAGCATTGCCAGTCTTTCAAAGTTTTTGGTCTCTTCTTCATACTTAACAAGAGTTTTAAAAGGCTCAAGCAGAGCATACATAAAAGCCATCTGAGCAGAACGTGTGCCAATTACGTAAGCGCCGATACGGTTAAGACTTGCATCAAAAAAATCCAGACCAATATTTACTCTGTTCAAAGCTTTAGCCCTGATTATCTCCTGGGTGATCAATAACAGTTCATCGTTGAAAGTAAGAACATGATCACTATCCCAACGAACTCCGCGAGTGAGGTGTAAGAGTATCTCGTCAACAAAACCTAAGATGGATGATATCTTATCTCCTACCTGTTCAGTCGGATGAAAATGGCCGTTATCGAGAGTTATCAAAGTGTTGTTCTTTATTGCATAACCAAGATAGAAATCATGTGACCCTACTACCATTGACTCAGAACCGATACCAAATAACTTGCTTTCGACAGAATCTTTCAGATGTTTTTTGGGATATTTAACTTCGAAAATCTCATCCAACGATTTTTTCAGTTGTTTTCGAAGAGTATTCCTGTCAACAGGTGAATCTTTCATTCCATCAGGTATCCAGATATTGTGAACACACGGAGTCCCAAGCTGCTTTCCCATTTCAGCTCCTATGGCACGGCATCGTTTCGTATGCTCAACCCAGAATTTTCTGATCTTTTCATTCTTGCTTGAAAGAGTAAAACCATCATCAGCTAGAGGATGAGAGAAACATGTACAATTAAAATCAAGGCCCATACCTCTTTTCTTTGCCCAGTTGATCCAACCCTGAAAATGTTTTGGTTCGATCTGATCGCGGTCAATAAGTTTGCCCCCGAACTCACCATAAATGGCATGAAGGCTTAATCTTTGTTTGCCAGGAAGCAGAGACATTACTTTATCAAGATCAGATCTCATCTGCTCAATGGTTTTTGCTTTTCCCGGAAAGTTCCCTGTTGCCTGAATACCTCCACCGCTAAGAACAGATCCTGGTTTCTCAAAACCTCCAACATCATCAGTCTGCCAGCAATGCAAACTGATATTGATATTGTCCATTTCAGAAATTACCTTGTCGGTATCAACTCCCAATTCAGCATATTGTTCCTTTGCCAGATGGTATGATTTTTCGATGATTTCCTTTTTCATATTTACTAATTATATTGTATTGCTTAATTGATCAGTGTCTTTCATTTTTTTAATTCAGACTTATTTTATTAATTAAGTTCCTTTTTCATTAGTGTCACTTTGTACAATACTTTGTGCTCCTTTGTGGTTCCATGGTACTTAGCCTAATTTGACAACAAATGTTGAAAGTATCAGAATAATAATTCCAATTGAAAGTACTATCATAGTTTTTCTTTTAGCCCCTTTCCATTCATTCAGAAAGATACCCCAAATATTGCTTATCGCAATGTTTAAAGCCATAAGGATACTCCAGCCAAAAACTGCCATTCCCTGAGGAAGTTTGCTAGATCCCATTCCGAAAAAATGAAACTGAAGAAACCATAAGAATCCTGCCAAAAATGTAAAAAACAGATTATTAAGGAGAACGCTGCCAGAGACAGAAATATAATCCCTGTAGGTCTTATTTCTGATATTCAGATAACCGCAATAAATAAGGTTGGTGATAAAACCTCCAAAAAGGATAAAAATAAGAGACGGGTTTTTTTGGAATAATGGATTAGTTCCATGTGTCAGAGCCACATTTTCTATAGGTCTGGCAAATTCGAATCCAAAATTGAAACAAGCGCTCATCACCCCTGCGAAGACGGCAATAAATATCCCTTTTTTAAGAGCAAATTCTTTAACTGCTGCTCTCTTTTCCTCTTCCGTCATCTCTTTGCTTTTCAGAGAGCCTGCATAACCGATAACTGCAATACCAACAACTGTGAGGGATACACCAACTATTGTTAGAATACCTGCGGTCGACGAAAAAAGGTTATTCCCTGAAATTACCGGAGGGATCAAAGTACCGAATGCAGCACAAAGGCCCAAGGCAACACTCTGCCCGAGAGCTACACCGAGATATCTTATACTTAATCCAAATGTCAGTCCACCAAAACCCCATAAAGCTCCAAAAAACATTGCCATTAGTTTGGCTGAAGACGGTGCTTCATGAATTATTGGCATAAGCTGACCCTTTGGGACAAATATCAAAGCGAATAACACAGGTGCAATGAGCCAGGCAGCAACACCCTGGCTTATCCAATATGATTCCCATGCCCATAATTTGACTTTTTTAAATGGTACATAAAAACTTGCTGCACCTATGCTTCCCAGCGCTATAAGAAGTATACCTGCTAATGGATTCATTCAATATTCCTTAATAAATGTGAGCTGCAATTTATAAACTTTCAGGCATGAAAAAGACTTTTAAGATGTTTTTTTATTCAGACAATTATTTATAACCTTGATACTAAATATTAAATATTCACAGACTATGAAATCACTCAAGCTTACACTTATTTTTCTTTCTCTTTTCGGAATTACATTTGCCCAGGATCTTTCTTTAAAGAATTTGACTGTCGATCATAAAATAAATCCCATCGGCATTGGCAATAAACAGCCAAAGTTTTCGTGGAAGATAAAAGGCGCCGGAAATGATATTATGCAAACTGCTTATTCAATAAGGGTCGCAACGGATGAGAAATTTTCATCTTCAAAAATTGTGTGGCAATCTGGCAAAGTTGAATCTGAGGAATCTATCCTACAGTCTTATAAAGGACCCGATCTTAAGTCGGGAAATAGATATTACTGGCAGGTAAAAATATGGGACAATAAAGGGAAAGAATCTAAATGGAGTACTACAGCATATTACGAAATGGGATTGCTCTCACAATCTGACTGGAAAGCAAAATGGATCGAAATGGAAAACGATACATTAAGATATTCTCCTTCACCCCATTTCAGAAAGGAATTTATGACAACAAAAACTGTTTCAACTGCGAGAATCTATGTAACATCCCATGGTTTTTATGAACTTCAACTGAATGGTAAAAAGGTTGGTGACCAGGTGCTTACCCCAGGTTGGACATCTTACGGCAAAAGACTTCAATATCAGGTATATGATGTTACAAATATGCTTTTAAAAGGGAATAATGCCATTGGAGCTGTTCTTGGTGATGGCTGGTATAGAGGAACTCTTGGCTGGGGGAATAACTGGGCTATATATGGCAAAAGGCTTGGAGTTCTTTTTCAATTGAAAATAACCTATACAGATGGTTCAGAATCGATGGTTATAAGCGATGAGACCTGGAAGGCTTCAAATGACGGAGCTATAAGAATGAATGATATTTACAACGGTGAGACATTTGATGCGACAAAAAAGCTGATAGGATGGAATAATCCGGGTTATGATGATAAAAACTGGCAACACGTTAAAATTGGTTATTATAATAATGTTAACCTGATAGCTTCCGAAGGTTCACCGATAAGAAAGATCCAGGAAATAAAACCGGTTAAAATATTCAGGACACCAAAAGGCAAGCTTATTGCAGACATGGGTCAGAACATGGTTGGATGGCTAAAATTAAAGGTATCAGGGAAAAAAGGAACAGTTGTTACATTAAGGCATGCTGAAGTGATGGATAAATATGGTGAGTTTTATACTACAAATCTTCGTGTTGCAAAATGTCAGTTAACATATACTCTTGACGGTAGCGGTGAAGAGTTATATGAACCAAGATTTACTTTTATGGGATTCAGGTTTGTTGAAATCAGCGGATTCCCCGGTGAACTTAAAGTTGATAATCTGACTGGTGTGGTCGTTCATTCCGACATGGCAGTCACTGGAAGTTATGAATGTTCCAATAATCTTATCAATCAATTGCAGCATAACATTCAATGGGGCCAAAAAGGAAATTTTGTAGATGTTCCGACTGACTGCCCGCAGAGAGACGAACGGTTAGGCTGGACCGGCGATGCTCAGGCATTCTGCAGAACTGCAGCATTCAATATGGATGTTTCATCATTCTTTACAAAATGGTTTAAAGACATAGTTGCGGACCAGAAACCTGGCGGTGAGGTACCGGATGTAATTCCTGATATACTGAATAAACAGGATGCTGTATCAGTGCAGCCTTCATCGGGATGGGGTGATGTTTCAGTAATTGCACCCTGGACAATGTACCTTGTGTATGGCGATAAAGATTTCCTGGTAAATCAGTACCAGAGTATGAAAGCGTGGGTAGAATATATCAGAAAAAAGGCAGGAGACAGTTATATCTGGAAAGGCGGAAGCAAGTACGGAGACTGGTTGTTTTATCATCCTCCTGTTAATAATCATACAGAGCCTGATGGTTACACCGACCACGATTTTATAGCTACTGCCTTCTATGCATATTCAACCAGTATTCTGGCAGAGGCTGCTAAGGACCTCGGCAAAACGGATGATGCAAAAATGTATGCAGATCTTTTTAATAAGATTAAAGATGTATTTATTAATGAATATATTACCAAAGCCGGCAGAGTAGGGACCAATTCACAGACATCATTTGTTCTTGCCCTTAAATTCAATCTCTTGCCTGAAAACCTTCGGGCAAAAGCCGCAGAGTTTTTGGTAAATGATGTAAAAAGCAGGAATAATCATCTGTCTACAGGCTTTCTTGGAACACCTTATCTTTGTCATGTTTTATCCGACAATGGATATACTGACACTGCATATGATCTTTTACTTCAGGAAACTTATCCATCATGGTTATACCCTGTTAAAATGGGTGCCACAACGATTTGGGAACGATGGGATGGAGAAAAAACCGATAGCACTTTCCAGGATCCCGGCATGAATTCATTTAACCATTATGCCTATGGAGCCATCGGCGATTGGATGTACAGGGTGTCAGCAGGGATCGAAACTATGGGACCTGGATATAAGCATATAATTTTACAGCCACATCCAACCGGGAAGCTTACATATTCCAGGGCTTCTTTTGAGAGCTCTTATGGAACTATCGCTTCAGGATGGGAAAGAAAGGATGGGAAAGTCATAATAAAAGTGATGATACCTGCAAATACTTCAGCTACTATTATTCTACCAGCAGAAAGTCAGGATAAAGTTACAGAGGAAGGAAGAGCATTATCACAAAATGTTCATCTGAAAGATATAAGGACCTCTGATAATAAGCTTACAATGCAGGCCGGATCGGGAGAATATACTTTTGAGATTAATAATTAAATATCAGCGGGAAAATTGTAAATAGTACCCGCAGATCACGCTGATTGACGCAGATAGTCTTTTAAAATACTATTTAATTCTTTTCTGAACTTTTTTCCAGGAATCAGTTATAAGAAAACTTTCATCCATATAACTGATCATTTTCATGAATTTGAGTGTTGGAACTGAAAAGGAAAGAACTCCTTCCTGGACACATGGCCTTGCAGAAACATCGAACATTCCGATTACAGCTCTGGGACGCAGGTTATCTTTTTCGGAATATGGAAAATAGACTAATGATCCACATCCTGCAGCAAATGGAGTAATTGTACTATCAGGTTCAGACTGGTCAAAGTTTGCAAGGGTAAATAGTCCTGAAAGTATATCAGGTGTGGCAAAGAAGATAGCCACTTCCGGATTATCTCTTTCGTTCAATTTGTCCCATCTTTTGAAAACAATATACTTCCCTGGAATATTCAGTTTCTTTTGTTTTTTCATCAGATCCAGAACCAATTCCGGAGTTCGAATATACCTCTCCCCTTCCATTTTATTTTCAATTCCACATGAAAGAAAATACTCAAAATTTGGTCTGATTGAGTCGTCAAATCCAAGGTAACGTTTAGCTCCACCACATTTTACTGACTCAGCGCTAAAGGCCAATGATTCACCCGACCTGACCTTTTGAAGCTGACAGATAATGCAGTTCCACTTCCCGGAGGAAGGTACAATTTCTATATCAGCTGGAGAGTCGGTATAATAAAATGTAATAGGAAGATCAGTATTATTAAAATACTTCTTCCATTGACTGATAAAATGATCTCTTATTTCGATGTTCATATTCCTAATATTTAAATTCTTTGAAATGTATTTAAAATTTTCGTGACCTCTGTGGTTAATGGATTTAGTTTTTTAATTTTACCGGCTTTTAAAGATAAATACAACATCTGAAATTAAAATGAATTTCTTTAATCATCACATTGGTGAATTTGCAGCACTCCTGACTGCTATATTCTGGACAGTGACTTCTCTTGCATTTGAATCTGCCAGTCACAAAATAGGGTCCATTGCTGTCAATATAATAAGGCTTATAATCGGATTTGCCTTCCTGAGTGTATTCAACCTGATCTGGAGAGGTTATATTTTACCTGTAGATGCCAGTATTGAGAACTGGCTGTGGTTATCGTTGTCAGGGCTTGTTGGATTTGTCTTTGGAGATTTATTCCTTTTCAAATCATATACAATGATCGGCTCGAGGTTTTCAATGCTGATAATGACCATGGTTCCTCCTATTACTGCCTTCTTCAGCTTTATTATTCTTGGTGAACGTCTTACATTGTTTCATTATCTGGGCATGACCCTTACATTTTCCGGAATTGCTATGGCAATTTTCAGCCGGTCAGCCAAAGGCGAAAAACTATCACTAAAACTCGCACCGAAAGGAATTCTGTATGCGTTAGGCGGTGCTGTAGGACAGGCATTGGGACTTGTATTGAGTAAATTTGGAATGAAAAACTATGATCCCTTTGCTGCAACTCAAATCAGGATAATTGCTGGCATATTAGGATATATATTACTTGTAACTATGCTCGCACGATGGCATATGGTGAGCAATGCAAGTCATAATAAATCTGGCATGATCCTGACAAGTGTCGGTGCTTTTTTCGGACCGTTTCTTGGTGTTTCATTTTCACTTATTGCAATTAAATATACTGAAGCAGGTATTGCATCAACTATAATGGCTCTTGTTCCCATATTCATAATCCTGCCAGCCTTTTTATTATTTAAGCAGAAAGTCACTCTCTCTGAAATATTAGGATCAATTGTCAGTGTTGGCGGTGTTGCCTTATTTTTTCTCTAATAATATTTAGAAGATAATGAATAGGGAAGAATTAAAAAGCAGGAACCTCGAAGGTGAATTCATCTTCTCGACTTCCAGAAGCAGTGGACCGGGTGGACAGAATGTAAATAAAGTCAGTACCAAAGTAGAGTTACGGTTTAATCTGCTTTTGGCCTCTGCCTTCTCTGAAAAAGAAAAAGAACTGATTTTTACAAGATTAAAAAACAGGATAAATAAGGAGAGTGACATAATACTTGTCTCACAGTCAGAAAGAACACAGTTAATGAATAAAGAGGCAGTGGTTGATAAGTTCTACGCTATTGTTTCAAAAGCGCTTACAATACAAAAAGAACGCCGATCGACCCGACCGACAATGTCCTCAAAAATCAAGAGACTTGAAGGCAAAAGAAACAGGGGGAAAATTAAGAAATTGAGAAAGGATTCGGGAGAGCCGGAATGAAGTTCAATAAAATTCATTTTTAAAACCGATTTAATTATGGCACGATTATTGAAAATACCTGTCACCAGAATTCTATTGTAAAAAAAAACAACTTTTCAATTAGTTCAAATGATAAATTTAAAAACGATTCGAAATATTAGCATCAAAAAATTACCAATTTTATTTTTACTTTGCTTTTATTCAATAATCAAGGTAATATATTATTAATCAATACTATATAATAGATGAACTTCAGTCAGAATAAATCGATTGTTAATAAAATGCTAATAGTGTTAATATTTCTGGTAGTCGAATGAT
>OCZT010001771.1_pt1 | contig 22407 bp, 23 predicted proteins | sample 1539031 | NCBI WGS metagenome assembly OCZT01 (sample SAMEA3539308, study PRJEB22396) | soil metagenome | biome: tundra; feature: field; material: soil | place: USA | collected 2010-05 | depth 0.15 m | reverse complement strand
CACCGAGATCTACACTCTTTCCCTACACGACGCTCTTCCGATCTGTGGCGGCCATCATGGTTAATGACCCTGAGCCCCGAAAAGCGGCCATCTAAATTGTCGATCACTGGCCCGGCGACGCCAATCCGATCCCAGCACTCTGCAGGCGGTCGTCTTGTGCCCTCCCGATCACAGCAGTTGGTTGAACTGCTCGCGGCTGAGACCAGCGGTACGGAGAATGTTCCCGAGGGTGCCCTTCTTGATCGGCTGGTTGCCGTGGACCGGGACGGGGAGCGCATCAGGAATGCTGGGGTGGCGCAGGATGTGGTGGCTGCCGCGGATGCGCTTGACGTACCAGCCCTGACCTTCGAGAGCTTTGATGAGCTGTTTGCCGGTGACGGCCGGGGTCTGGCTCACGCGGCCTGGACGGCTACACGGTCGCGGTGCACCGTGGGGATTGGCAGCCCGTCCTCGTGCATCACTTCGAGATAACCCTCGATCGCCTCGCGGGCGTTGGCGCGCGCTTCCTCGATCGTCTCGCCCTGCGTAGCCACGCTCGGCAGCGCGGGCACGAACACGCTGTAGCCGCCTTCCGGCTCGGCCACGATCACAACATCGAACTCGTGCTCTGCGCTCATAACTGAGCCGAACGATAGCGCGGCTGACATCGCCTGCTACCCAGACAGCGCCGCGAGACCCTCCCTCGCCGTCGTCCAAGGCAAGCACAGACCTGATGCACGGCTGTGCGAGCGCTGTGTCTGGACTGTATCGAATTCGTTGGCCGGTCTGCGGGAGTTGGGGTCTATGACCCACGTGATGACCGCTTCCAGCATCCCCGCCGCCCGTGGCGGCGACTACGCGCGCTACTTGGAGAGCAAGACGGTCGCGCCCGAGCGAGGCGACTACTACCTGACCCCGGACGGGGAGATGACGCAGGCTCCTGGCCGTTGGCTGGCGGACCCCGAGACGCTGGCTCGGCTGGGGGTGCGGTCCGGCGAGCCGGTCGAGAGTGCGGACTTCATCGCGTTGATGGATGGGCGCCATCCAGGCACGCGCAGGTGGCTGCGTCCGGAGGGCGCGGGTGGCGGTAGGGGCGGCGGGATCGATGTGACGTTCAGCGCCCCGAAGTCCGTCTCCACGGTTTGGGCGCTCGGCGATCCGTGGCAGCGCGAGCAGATCGAGGCCGCGCACGCCAGAGCCGTCGAGTGCACCGTGCGGTATCTGCGCGAGCAGGTGCCGGTCGTCCGTCGCCGCTATGACGGCCAGGTCGTGGAGGAGCACGCCAAGGACGTGATCGCCGCCGAGTACCGGCACACCACGGCGCGAGGGGTCAGCGGGGCGCGGGCGCCCGACCCCCAGCTGCACAGTCACGTCGTCATAAGTGGCGCGGTAAGGGAGGACGAACCGATCGTCGCGGTGGCCTCGCGGCCGATCTTCCGGTCAGCCCGCGAGCTGGGCGCGTTCTACCGCTCCGCGCTCGCTGAAGAGCTGGCTGGCGAGGGCTACCAGATCGAGCGGGGCACCGGCAAGGACGGCCGCTATTTCGAGATCGCGGGCGTGCCACGAACACTGATCGAGGAGCTCTCTGGCCGCTCGCGTGAGGTCGCCAGGGCGGCCGAGCGGTTTCGTGCCCGCTACGGCCGTGCGCCGGAACGCGGGGAGCTGCGCAACCTCGCGCTCGAGAACCGCCGGGCGAAGGAGCTGACCACACGCGGCGACCTGCAACGTGCGTGGAGCGAGACGGGCCGGCGTCACGACTTCGGCCCCGACGAGGCCGTGCGCCTGATCGGGGCACCCGAGCGACCCAAGGTTGAGCGGCCGATCAAGGACCGCATCGAGGCGCGGCTGACCGAGCAGCACGCCGTGTTCCACGCACGAGACCTGTTCGCCGTCGCGCTGGAGCAGACTGCGGGCGAGATGGCACCCGAGCAGGCGCTCGCTGTCGCGAGAGAGATGATCCGCGACCGGCGAGTCCTCACCTTGGAGGGTGGGCGGATGACCACGCTTGCCGTGCGCGCTCAGGAGCAAGCGATCGAACGCTGCGCCGAGCTGCTCGCCCAGCCAGCGGGCCGAGACATCGGCGAGCGAACACGCGCCGCCGCAACGCGCGAAGTCGCCGAGCGCATCAGTGCACCATTGAGCGCCGAGCAGAGCGCCGCTCTGGAGGTGCTCACCGGACCGGAGCGCCTTGCCGTCCTCGTCGGCCCTGCCGGGACCGGGAAGGGCATCGTGATCGACGCCGCTGCTCGCGCCGAGCAGCACGCCGGCCACCGTACGATCGGTGTCGCCGTGTCCGGGTCTACTGCCGAGCGTCTCGGCGCTGACAGCCCAGCCTTCACCGGACACACGCTCACCCTCGACGCGCTCGTCGCCCGCGCAAACACGGGGATCGTCGAGATCGGCCGGGACACGACGATCGTCTTGGACGAGGCCGGGATGGTGGATCACGCTCGACTCGACGCCCTCACCGAGCTTGTCGAGCGCTCAGGGGCGAAGCTGATCGCGGTCGGTGACGGCAAGCAGCTCCCCTCGATCGGCCCTGGAGGCATGTTCGACAGGCTCACCGGCCACGCCCCGACCGCCGAACTCGCGGACATCCACCGCACCAGCGACGCAGGCGAGCAGAAAGCCTGGAGAGCGCTACGCGCCGGCGAACCCGAGCGCGCGATGGCGCACTACCACTCCCGTGGACGGCTGCACCTCGCGGACACCCGCGACCAAGCAGCCGAGAACGCCGTCCAAGCATGGGGGCAGCTCACCAGCGAACACGACGACATCCGTTCGGTGGCGCTGATCGCGGATGCCTCAAACCAGGAGATCGATCGCCTCAACGCGCGCGCGCAGCACCTACGAGCCGAACGCGGAGAACTCGGCCACCGAGAGATCACGCTCCCCAACGTCCACTACGACCTGCGCGACGGCGACCTCATCGCGTTCAACGCCTAGCACCGGCTACGCGGCCAACCCAGGGTCGAGAACGGCACGCGCGGCCAAATCACCCACGTCGACGAACACGGTGTGACGGTCACGCTCGACGGATCAGGGCGACGAGTTCAGCTCGCCAGCGAGCACCTCGACTCACTACGGCTCGCCTACGCCCAGCACGTCTATCGCCAGCAGGGCGCGACCGTCGAGCGCTCCATCGTCGTCACCGGCGGCTGGCAAGCCAGCAAAGAGACGGCCTACGCCGAGGCCACACGCGCCCGCCACGGCACCGACTGGTACATCGCCCGCGACCAACTCGGCAACGACGGAAAAGACCCCGACCGAATCAAACGACTCGCCCAGAACATGAGCCACAGCCGCAGACAAACACCATCACTTGACTACCGAGAGGCCACCGACCTCGGCTGGCAACCCAGCCGAAACCCCCTACGACTGCGACACATCCTGCGACCCGCCCACTGGCTCACCCGACAGCCCTCCCGCGACACGCCCGACCACAGCGCCGGACGCGGACGGTGACCAGAACATCCGAACAGCGAGCACGAGCCCCCGTCCTTCGCCCGAGAGCTGAGCCGCTCGCCGCATCTTCTCGCGACTCACGCGTCCATCTTCTCGGAGGCTTCCTCGGCGGCTCGACGAACTCGCCAGGAGGGGTCAAACACTGCGTCAGCGACAAGGCGCTGCAGACGATCGGAGTCCCCAGCGAGATGGGCAGCGGCGTGAACGACCGCTTCGCGGACCGTGGACTTGGTGCCCTCATACAAGCGGCCTACACGCTCGCAGGCGACGGTGCGGGCATCTGGGAGATCGTCCAGCGCGCCCCGGGCGACGGCGGCGAGCGCGGCCTGGACTATCTCGTCCTGGGGATCGAACAAGCCGCTCAGTAGAGCCCAGCTAACACCCTGGTCCGGCGCAGCCGATAGGACGATGGCGGCGGTGAGGATCGCTATAAGGCGAACACGGCCATCGGGATCGCGGGTGTCGATCGCTAGGCGCGTACGGTCCTCGGCACTCAGGTTGGGAGCAAGTATGCGGCGACGCTGCGCGGCCAACACGGACGCGGTGAACTCACCGTGCGACAGGAATGTCCCCGGATTGTCGGTCATTGCGAGGACACGGTTGCGGTCCTGCTCGTCCAGCAGACCAGCCGCTTTGAGAATCACCAGTGCCTCACGCGCCTCGAACATGTGCTGCGCCGGCGAGCCCGAGTCTTCTGCGAGATCCAGAAGCAGCTCGACGGCCTCGCGATTCCCGGCCGGAGCCAGGGCCAGCGCCTGGGCAAGCATCACCCTCGCGCTCGTAGAGCCGAACTGGACGCGGCCCTCCCTCGCTTCCTCGCGTGTGCGCCGGACGCGGCCAGTCAGATCTGAGATTGCAGTGGACAACACTTTTGAGTCGATCAGGTCAGGCCGTTCCCCGGCCAGCTCAACCAGCGCTTCCGTAGGGAACTCAAGCTCTTGGATCTGAGTGAGAACCTCCGGTCGACCAACGCTTTCTGCCAACTCGGCGGCGAGCACCGCAAGCTCCGCGTCGGGGGCGCGCTCAAGTTGCTCGTCGGCAGCGGCCAAGAGGCGAAGTCGTTGCTCATCGCTGAGCAGCAGCAGCGGCTTGGGCTGTACGTTCATGAGCTGCTCGCTCGCCCGATGCTCAGGCAGGGCAGCCCAGTGGCGATAGAAGCGCTCGGGGTCACGCCAGCAAAGCTTGCCCCACAACCTGCGCGCGGTTTGCGCGAGGATCATGTTCTCCGTGTCGGGTGTGACGTGCTCGTAGACCCAGTCGAGCTGCTCATCGGGAATCAGCGCCCATAGGGCATCTGCGGCCTCCGCAAGCGCATACGGGCCGGCACGGAGAGACAGATCGCTGTCGAGGCTGTGCAGTAGCTCGGTGGCGGCAGCGTCGTCGAGGTGCGGCTCAGCAAGAGCAACCGTCTGGGGGATCTGCCTGCCGCCACCGGTGATCCACGCGTACAGGGCGTACAGCCAGTCCTGGCGTGTGCGGGCGACATCGGTGATGAGGTGCGCACCGATCTCCATGCGAATTTGGCGGCGGATGCCGCGCATGCCCGCCCAGCCCGCCTGGGCCTCGGCGGCGAGCATCTGATCCAGCGGGGTGCGACCAGCGCGCCAGGTGTAGCTCCAGGTGCTTTGGCCACGTGCTTTCACGCGCTCCTTGGCGATCTCAGCGGCCGCGTCCGCAACCGCCCCCCATGTCCATGGCAGCCACGTCAACGCGTCATAGCGCCCGCCGACTGGCTGGACGGGAGGCTCCTGCACTCTGATTCCCTCGCCGAGTGCGTCGATCGCAACACGCCATGCCAGTGGCGAACCACTGGGGGCCAGCGCGATGCTCTCGTATACACAACGCTCGTAAAGGGCACGGTCGTGGGCGTCCAACGCAAGCCCTGCCAGCTTCGCGAGCAGCCGCGCCCTGATCTCACTGTTGCGAGAGGCCAAGTCGACCACACCCACAGCGTCGTGGAGCGCCACAGAGGCCTGCTCGGGCGGAGCAGCCCAGCCGGTCAGGCACAAGCTGAGCAGCATCCCGTCCGGCTGCTCGATGAGGGTACGCATGATGGCAAGAGCGTCGGTGCTCTCGCCGCCGCGATGAAGCTGCACGGCGTGCGCAGCCGCCGCCAACAGGCCCGCATCTAGAGGCGGCTCATTCCACGGTGGCGGGCCAAACGCATCGGCGAAAGCCTGGGCGCCCCGACTGCCGCCGCGTAGCGCGGGCGCATCCCACAAGAGCGCAGCGAGGATCTCGGCGGAGAGCGGCTCAGCGCTGTTCACGGTAGACCTCCTCGCCGCCGTCGTAAATCGCGTCGAGGGTGCGGGCAAGCAGTACCTTGACGATGCCCTCCCAGCTTTCGGTTGATCCGATCTCGCCGAGCTTCTCGTGCAGGAGCCTATCGGCGTGCTCATCGAGGAACGTGGCAACATCACTCTCGGGATGAGTGTGGGGAGTGACGAACCAAAGCGGCTTTATCTGGTGGTTTGTCTCATCGAGGACAGCCTCCAGCTCTTCGCGCGTGCCGGGGCCCAGATGCTCAAGTAGCAGCGCGACGGTCATGTCGGCTTCGCGGGCCATCCTCACGAACCGGTCATTGGTGCCTTCGCCCGGCTGGTTTCGCTGGGCGGCTTCGCGCTCCCAGCGTTCGACCGCAAACCGGAACGGAGCGTTGGTGCGACGCAGCTGGGGGTTGAACACCCGCTCGACAAGACCCTCGACACAATCCCTGGCGTCTAGAGCGTCATCGCCGGACGATAGGAAGATCGTCAGCTCCTGCGGCCGTGGACCTGCCCTCAGCGGCGAGGCAGACGCGGGCGATGGGGGCTGAGCTGGTGGTGAGTTCATGGCGTGTAGCCGGGACGGCTGAGTTAGAGGCGAGACCAGTCAGGCATTCATCGAGGCTGGGGAGACGCTCAGCCTAACGCTGCCACTCGTCGATCGTCTAGATGGGCGTTTTCGCGAAAGTTGATTCCCGCGTGAGTAGCGCTCCTCCGCGGGAGCTTGGTCAAGACCGTGGTAGGCATCGAACAGTGCCTGTCTTTTCATCGATGGCCTTGGGCGCGATTTCGGTGTCACTCGTCCTTCTCCGCCGTTAGTCCGCGACATAGCCGAAATGTGATCTCGGGATCGCCGTCGGCCTCGAGCCTTACGCGGGCGGGTGCGTTCGGCGTGGTCCCCAGAGCTACGAACTTGGCTATTTTCAGCGGCGGCAACGGATATTCGCCGGGGCCGAGCGAAATCTCTCTGGCAAAGAGCGGGTAGATCACCTCGTGGATCGCCGGCCCCTGCTTCGCGAAATGCGCCGGCAGCCCAGGGACCATCGTCGGATCAGGCACAGTCGCCTCAAGGCCACCAAATGTTGATGACCCATGTCCCGTGCGAAGGACCTCAACCATCGTCGCAGCGGCGTCGAGATCCATCGGAGAGAACTTGGCTGGTATCGGCAAGTCGATCCCGAGGTGATTCTCGATGAAGGCGACGTTCGCGTAGAAATCCCGCTCCACCTCTGCAGCATCAGGGTCCATGTCCCGCCCGAACTTTTCGAAGTTTCCCGAGATGACGCCATTGCCTCCGGGGAACAACACGTCGCTTGAGATTCGTATTGCGTCGTGCGCGGCGAACCCGTGAAGTAGGGTCATCGTCTCGGCGCGCGCGCTGCCCGACCCGTCAAGTTCTCCGCTGAGCGATAGCGACGCCCTGATGGCTGGCTTCTCCAGAAGCGTAAAGCTCAATTCGATCAGGGCACCGCTCACGAACCCAGCCCATCCGGCAGCTGCGCCGGGTGGTGGTGGCACAGGCCGCAGCGGGATCTCGTACGCAGTCGTCTTCCCCTCCACATCGATTTCTAGGCAGATCGTGAGAGGGTCGCCGGGAAGAAGATCAAAGCCGCCCGGACCGAGCTGTGCATCGCGCGTCAATTCCTTGACGATGTCGGGCGCGACGATGGCCGCGCGAAACCCTCCAGTGACCCTCGCGGTCTTACCGGTCGCGAGAGTACGCACGGCGTCCATGCGGGCAGCTTGTCCACCCTCATCCTCAAGAAACGATACGGTCGCTTGCTCGACCGATGCGCCGTCTCTGACCCATGACGCCACATGAACGCGCCTGCGCTCGCCTCGTATCTCCAACGTCATGTACGGGAGCGTGTCGAAGTTGGGCGCACCCGTGTCGAGATCAAGACTCGTTACCGCCGTCTTGAAATCCTTATCTCGATCCGCGAACTCTCCGAGCGCCTGCGCACGCACGATCAGATCTTGAGCGGTATCGAGCTTCCCGCCAGCCTCAATCAAGCGACCAATCTTGTCCGTCTCGCCTTCAAGCTCGGGCCAGAAGCGGTGCGCTAGCTCCCGATGCCGACCAAGCACGCCGACCAGTCGGCTCAAGTTCCAATGATCCACGGTGACCATGTCGGCCGCGCCCTGCGCGACAAGACGCTTATCGAACGTGTCCCTCGGCCTCTCGGAGAGGTCCCGGGGGAAGACGAAGGTCACGCGCTTGGGCTTCCATCGGGTGATTGAGTCCGCAAGTGATTTCTCGCATTGCTCCCACTGAATTTGGCTAGGGAAACGCTTGGCCTGCCAGGCCCTCTCGGCTAGGCCATCGCCACGTGGCAGGACCGTGTCTGCGCCGCCATCCGGATTCTGGACTCGCTCGACGCGCTCATCCTCCCGATGAGCCAGCTCATAGACAAGCTGCTCGAAGCGGTCGGGGTCCATGACCCTGATCCGCTCGCGGAGCAGCGCTTCGCGCTCAGGCTCATCCACGGAGGTCCCGGCCTTGTCGACTCATCACCGACAATGATTGCTGGCCCAGCCGTCGACCACACCACGCCGCTCCAGCATCTTGACGGCTGGCTACTCGACGCCCCCTGACGTGGCCTCGGTCGATTGCTACCAAATCGCTACCACGCGAGCCTTTCTATGCCGGCCACTCCCTGGCCTAGAGCCAAATCCGACGATGGGCGATACTGGGCTCGAACCAGTGACCTCCGCCTTGTCGAGGCTTCACTAAAACCCCTGCTAAACGGCACTTTTTGTGGCGTTAGCAGCGCTTTTCGTTGCCCGAGCTTGACCCCGCTTGACCCGGCTTAGGCGCTTTCCGCCCCGGTTCGCGGGGTCCCCCTCGGGGTCCTGGCGGCCGGTTAGATTTGCTCCCACGGGTCAGCTGTCTCACGTCGGTTCGCCTCGCAGCGGCGGAACAAGTAGTAGCCAACCGTCGTGCCCTTAGTAGCGATGTTCTGGCCTGACGACCCGAACTTGTCGCGGCTCTGCTGTCCCTCCTCAAGGAACACGAACGAACCGTTTACGAGCTCCCAGCCCTCGTTGCACACGGAGTTGAGGATTGCGACCGGATCGGTCGTCTTCTTCGACGTGGTGCTCCCTACCATCGCGACGATGATCGCCTGCTGTTTCATCACATCTATCGAGTACTGGAAAACATGATCGCCCTGCGCGAACGCAAAGCGTGCCTGACCAGCAGGCGTCGCGAAGAAGGCGCTTCGAAGCTGTTCGCGCCGCGCGGCACGTTCGCGTGCCTGCTGGTCGACCTGGGCTTGTTCGCGCTCCTTTTCCTTGGCTTCGCGTTCTTGCTCCTTGATTCCAGCCTCGATAGCCCGCTGCTCCGGAGTCTTTTTTGAGATCAACGCCATTGTTGTTCCTGGTCCTTGTTCCGATTCATGTGGCATGGCCGCACCATCCACTCAGCCTCTAGCTTCCTATTCCTCAGCATATGCCGGCTTGTTTGGCGCCGTATTCGGCTTGCGCCACGGTGTATTTGTCACCGGCTTCGGAAGAGAGCTGTTCGATCAGCCCCTGGCATGAGAACGATGAGGTGCTGAGGTACTGTTTGGCCGCTTTTGCGGCCTGTTCGTTCCAGTTAGCATGTAGGTGTTCCACAGCGAAGACAGCGTCCGCGTGCGGATATTTGTCACCGGCTTCGGAAGAGAGCTGTTCGATCAGCCCCGCTTCTGAAAACGCGGACGTTTGGAGATACTGTTCAGCGGCATGCAACGCATTCTGCTGAGACAGACTGGCTTCTTCAACTTCTTTCTGTGCCCGTTCTGCGCGTTCTCGTCGTTCGTTCGCTTCTTTTTCGCGCTGTTCGCTTTCTCGTCGGGCTTGAGCTTTTGCTTCTAGTTCCGCCTGGGTGTGGTGCCGGGTCACCGTGATCGTTTGGCTAGTCGGTTCGTGTCCCGCGAGGGTAGCTTCAACGGCCTCGGTATTTCCGCCAATTTCCAATGCAACGGTCTTGCTCCAGTGAGTACCGTGGACCTGCGCGTGCTGACCTTCGACGGTGACGATGGCTCCCTTCGTAACCGTTCCATGAAGCGATGCATGCGAGCTGGTGACCGAGTAGTCGCCAGTGTCCAGCTTAAGCGCCACGGGCGGAGCCGCGGGCGTCGAGGGAGTGGCCACGCTCGTTTCGGCCGATGCGGTTGTCGTCGTCTTTTTGCTCCCACTGCCGGCCGCCGCCCCAATGATGGCTAGGAGCACGATGATCGCCCCGACAACGATGGCGATGCGTGCGCCTTTCGGAAGTTCTCTCCACCGATCTTGGGCACTCGGTTGGCCTTTGCGCGTGGCGCCCGACGCAGCGGCGGCGGCTGGAGGCGGGGATGCCGGGACCTCGGACGGGGAGGTCGGTACCGACTGCGGCGGGGCATCGTCCCGGTTCTCCAGCGTCCACCGGTTACCGTCCCAGTGACGGGCCTTGCCTTGGCCGAGCGGGTCCGGGTACCAGCCTGGCGGCACCCACGAAGGGAGGGGCCGAACTGCACCCGGTTTAGCCTGGTCTGTCATCGCGCCGAGCCTCGCTCCTCACGGCTCAATGAGCGTCGTCGGCAGAGCGCCGAGCGGCGGACAACGTTGTGTGCGCAAGCATTTGCTGGAATGATGCCACCCCCCTGTTGGCCGGAAGACTAGAGGATGGGCAACACAGCACGCCACGGGCCGACCCCAGACGAGCGGCCCGGCTACAGCGCGAAGCCTGTAGGCCTGCGCTCGTAGGCGCGCATCCAGGCGGTGCGGGTGTCGTAGAGGACGCAGGCCCAGTCGGAGCGCTCGGTCTTGTTGGGCGCTACGGCTAGGGCGGCCTCGTAGGCGGCGGGCACAGCCTGGAACCAGTTCATGCCCGCGCGGCGGGCTAAGGCCAGGCCCTCGCGGTAGGCCTCTAGCGGGTCCACGGGAGCGGAGAGCACTCGTGAGGCGAGCGGGGCGAAAGCGACGGGAAGGCCGCCAGTCGAGCGCCCGTCCAGAAAGTCCCGCCCGCCCCACGACTACTTTCCGCCCTCCCGCAGCCAGCCGCACGCCTGCGCCGCGTGTAGCGCCGGGAGCGCTTGATCGGCTGGCAGGTCGTAGACGTCGGTGATATTGCCGCCGGGAGGGATGGCGGCGAGAAACAGGCCCACCGCCTCCCACTCCCGGCGGCGCATGTCTCGTTCTGCGTCGAGACATGCCTGCGCCAGGGCACGGTCACGAGAGGAGAGCGTCCGGGCCAGCGCAAGGTCGTGCTCATCATGGACGGCGAGATGGGCGCCAAGGCCGTGGCGGAACGGCTGCGTGGTCTCGGACTTGATCCGGACACCGCTCACGCCCGCGTAACCCACGTCAACCTGTCTGCCGTCGGCCAGGGCCAGTGGGCGGACTTTGTGGTCTGGGCGCGAGCGATGTGCTTCGCGCTCGTCATCTGGGACCCCATCGTCCACCACCTCGCGGGCGCAGGGCTGAACGAGGACAGCAATTCAGACGTTCAGCTGTGGATCACGAAGGTCGTCAACCCGCTCCTCTCCGGCGGCGCAACTGTTGTCGGAGTGGACCACCTCGCCAAGAACGGCGACAGCAACGGCTACGCCCGAGGCGCTAGCGCGAAGAAGGCGAGCTCGCGGCTCGTATACGAGTTCAAGAAAGACAACGGTGCGCGCTTTGACCGCGACACCCTCGGCGAGGTGCTGGTGGCGCTCGTCAAGAACTCAGACGCAGCGCTGATACCGGCGGAACGGATCGTCGTGCTGGGTGGGCAGGAGCAGACCGACAAGTTCATCCTGCGTGTCTCCGAGCGCGCACCCTCGGTGCAGGTAGACCGTCGTCGAGACGATGCGCGCGCAGTTGTGGATAAGGTCGTAGCGGTACTAGAGAGCTAGAGCCTGGTGCGGAGGTATCAGCACGCAAACTAGCCGAGGAGATCGGCGGCAACCTCGCTAACACCACAGCAGCCCTGCGCGAGGCCGCCACCACATCCGGCGGCCGTCTAGATCAGCGCACCGAGCAGGCTGGCAAGCGCGTGTACGTCTGGTATTCTCTCAGGACGGATCATGGGCTGCGGTAGGTCGTACCCAGACGGTGAGGTCGTACCCGGCCAGGGGTACGACCCCACTTTGGCCTCACCTCTGGAGGGGGCTCGGAGCACTGAAAAGGTGGGCGGGCACAGTGTGTCCGCTTACCCTCTCGGCGCATGGCCTTGGGTCACCGCCTGCCCACGGGTCACCGCTCACTCACCTACAGGGTACAAGCGCCACATGCAAGCGCCTCAGGAGGCGGCCGCAGGCCGAGGGCACCCCTACCTACCCCGTTACACGCAGGAGGTTTCCTGGCGCTCCCTACGCAGCCATCGTGAACAGCCCCCCCTTCCCGGCGGCCGATTCCCGCTCCGCTACGTCAAGGCGGAGGTCCAACAGCGCCTACGCACTGCCGTTGCTCGCGTCGTCACACATTCACCGCTACGAGACCCCGCAGGGGACCTCGGTTGTCAAAGATTCGAGCTATCGTAGGAAGGTTGCCGACAATCGTCTGCACACCCTACGGATGGGAGAAGCGCCATGAAGACGTACACAGTGACACCGCTCAAGTTCGACCCGAAGTTGGTAGAGAAGGTAATCCGCCGCCGGGCCGAGGGCGAGAGTCTGGGAGCCATCGCCAAGGCACTCAGCACTACACCCGGCAAGGTCGCAATGGCCGAGCTGGTCGGCACCACCGCTAGGCAGGCCATAGACGACCCCGCCAAGCTGGCGAGGCAGATAGCCAAGGACCGGAAGGCCGGAGCCGCCTGGGGGCTGCTAGCGGCGCGCTACGGCATCACCGAGGGCTGCGCTCGCCGCGCATACGAAGCCGCAACAGGCCAGCCGTTCTCGTCGCTCGACTACCGCAAGGCGGTGGCGTGATGCCCGGCCACGTCAGGAACCGAGGCAAGCGCGCAGACGGCACGACCAAGTGGCAGGCGCGGTGGAGCCACCCCGCCAACAACGCCGTTCGCAAGGACAAGCAGTTCCGCGACAAGGACGTCGCCCGGCGGTGGTTGGTGCGGATCGACGCTGAGGCGCACGGGGCGATGTTCTCAACGGCTACCAACGCCGAGCGCCCACGACCGTTCAAGGAGGTCGTCGGCGTGTGGAAGGAGACCTGCTGGACTGGACTGGCCCCGAGCACGAAGGCCAGATACGGGCAGGTGCTGCGGACGTATCTCGAGCCAGAGTTCGGCTCCACCCCGATCACCGAGTTGACGCGTGAGGTCTGTCGTCGTTACTTCGCGCGGCTCACGCGGGACGGCAAGGCACCGGGCACGGTCAGGAAGGTGCACACGGTCCTCTTGGCAGTCCTCAGCGAGGCGGTTGAGCTCGACCTGCTGCCGGCCAACCCCTGCACTCGGATGCGCGGGCTGCCTGCGGTGCGGACTGAGGAGCCGGTGTTCCTCAACGCCGACCAGATCAGGGCACTAGCCGAGGCGACACCAGAGCACTTTCGCCTGCTGGTCTACATGGCCGCCTACACGGGGCTGCGCGCTGGCGAGCTAGCAGGGCTACGGCGCAAGGACGTCGACCTGTTGCGTGGGGTGCTCCACGTGCGGCAAGCGCTCAAGGCGGTAGACGGGGAGGACGGTAGTGGCGGTGGACCCGTGTTCGGCGGGACCAAGACGGGCAAGGTCCGCACGGTCACGCTGCCGCGCTTTCTGCGGGCGATGTTCACCGATCACCTTGCCGGACCCGTTCCCGGCGGCGTAGGCCAGGACGCGCTCGTGTTCACGAGTCCGGAAGGCGGCGTGTACCGGCACAGCCTGTTCATGCAGCGGGTTTGGCGTCCAGTCATCAAGGGCGACAAGAAGCGGAAGATCAAGGCGGCGCTGCCAGCCGAGCTACACAGCCTCAGGTTCCACGACCTCAGGCACACCGCCGCGTCGATGCTGATTGCGCAGGGCGCTCACCCGAAGATCATTCAAGAGCGCCTGGGCCACTCCAGCATCACGACGACGATGAACCGCTACGGCCACCTATTCGACGGCCTAGACGCGACGCTGATCGACGGGCTCGACGCCGCCCACGACGCCGCCGCAGCCCTGCCCGACAACGTGACCCGCCTACCGAAGGCGGAGGTCAGCCACTCCTAACACGCAGACGCGGGGTCTCGGCACCTCATCAACGAGCCGGGACCCCGCCCTCGACCTAACACACCCAAGAACCAGGAGGAAGCATGAGCACCACAGACGACAGACGGGACTACTTCGAGATCGGGACGGGCGTACAGCAAACCGCCCTGAAGATCAGCAGCCTCGCGGATCACTTCCGCGACGGCACCACCAAGGAGCAAGTGATCGAGGAGCTGCCCGACAAGCTCACCGACGAAGCGGGTGCGCTGATCCAGCTCGCGGCGGAACTGGAGGACCTGACCTGAACAAGGTCAAGCTCCTCCTCAAGCGTCCCAGCGCCACAGGACGGGTCAAGGCCGAGAGGCCGTGTCGGGGCGCCGAAGACCGAGCACAACGTCGGAGCGTGGCGCCTGTCGCTGCGCGTCGGGCAACGGAGGTCGTGACCGGCCAGCGTCGAACTCCGGTCAACGGGTAGAACTACGAACGCCGCCGCGCGAGCTCCTTCGCGAACACACGCGGCGGCGCCACAACAGAGGGGCGACCTACGGGCTAGGTCGCCCCTCTACTTTTTGCGCGGGGACTCTTTGAACGTCGTGCCGGGGTGCGTTTTCGCGTACCCAGGTTTGACGAACTGCCCGGTCTTGGCGTCGTGGTATTGACCACCGCCTTTGCCGGAGGAGCCCTTGGAGGAACCCTTGGAAGTCATATCTCACCTCCTTTCCGTCCGGTCGTGGGTCTACTCTTCCGTGCTTGGATTGGATGGCCGTTCGTGCCGGTCCGCTCAGGGGTGGCTGAGCCCGTCCATCAGATCAGACGTGCCGGTCGGAATCGTTGGCACTCTCCCCTGCCGTCTGCCAACCGGGCAGCCCGAGAGCTAGAGCAGGGCCAGCATCTCGTCGCCACCCTCGTCCAGTTTGAGCACCGCGAAGGTGATGAGCGCCGTGGCGATGTGACGGCGAAGCTGCGACTCGGCCTGGTCGGAAATCCCGGCGTGGGAGCCGTCCCGCCCGGCGAACGCCATGAACGCCTTGATCAGCTCGCCCTCGTCCCTCTCTAGATGGCCCTTTTCTTCCAGCCATTTCCGGGCCGCGCCGCCCTTCTTGCTGTTAGGGCACCCCTTGGTCTGCGCGAGGGCGTCGAACGCGGCATCGCAGGCGCTCCGAAACTGCGAGTTGGCAGCCTCCCAATCGTCCCGGTCGAACGCGCGGGTCGCAACCTCGTAGTGGCGGCGCGCAACCTTGAACGCCCGGCGGTCGCCGAACACCTCGAGCAGGAACGTGGCGAGCTTGTCGGCGGGCTCGTCCTTCGACTGGTCACTCCCATAGGTCGCGAAGCCATCCGTTGTCAAAGCCGCCTCTAGCCTGCCCGCATCGACATGCGGTTCCTGCATGAGCAGCTCCGCCAGCTCGGAGACGACCTGGTGGAGCCTTTTCTCGGCACCGGGATTGGAAGGGTGGAACAGGTCGCTCGCCTGGTCCTGGAGCTTTTTCAGCCCCGCAAGCACGCGGTTGAGCTTGCTCCCCTCCGGCGGAAGGCATGCATCAGCACCGGCCGACGCGAAGATCAGGTCGATGGTGTCATGGGTCGGTCCTTCGCCGTGATCGAACGGCTTGCTGAGCAACCCCAGGGTTCTAGGCGAGAGCGGCACCGCCCAATCATGGCCATCCTCCCGGCGGCGGCGCGGAGCGGCACAGGAGCCACACCTACGGCCGCTACTCACCTAGACCGGCAAGCCGCCGTTGTCCTCGGGTTCGTCGGGCCGGACAAGGCCCGTCAGCTTGTCCCGATCCATGACGGCGATGAGCGCCCTGGCCGTCGCAACGTACACGTAGAACATCCAGTTGAGCCAGATCTCTCCGTCGTAGTGGCGCTGCTGGAGCCGGTCGTTGTGCCGCACGTAGAATTTGTTGGCGAGGTGGAACAGAGCCCTTTCGTCCGCCGGCAGCAGATACTCGTCGATCTGGTCACGCAGCGGCTCCAGCACGTCGGCGAGGTGCTTGAGGGCGGAGCGCTTGTCCTGCTCGGTCGCGCCCCGGCGGCGGTATTGCTCGATCGCGTGACGTAGCGGATCGGCGAGCTCGGCAGGAGTGCCGTCCGGTACCGGCTCAGCGAGTACGTCGTGCAGCTCGTCGGGTCCGTGCTCGACGATCAAGCCCGCCTCCGTGATCTCCATCGGAGGGTCGTGGAGGGCGAGGTCCGGATTCAGCCGGTCGCGGTAGTCCGGCCGCTTCTCCTCCGGCGTCGCCTCGGCGTACATGAACTCAAGGACGTCGAATAGCGGCACCACGTCGCTCTGCACCCATCCGGGAGGGGTCGGGCCAGTGAAGACCGTGCTGAAGACGCCCCTCGTCTTGAACACACGAATGAAGTCGGATTCATCGAGGCGGCCGGGGATTGGCATCTCATCCCACGTGCCCGGCTTGCCAAGCGCCTCCTGAAAGAAGCCCTCGTCGCGCATTACAATGAACCCCCGCCATATGAGCGTCATGAAGCCGTCGGTGTCGAGGACGCGCGATATGCCAGCGCGTTCTGAGTAGAGCTCGCGTGCCACGGTTAGCCAGTGTAGGTGTGTCCGCGCCGCGCGGAGCGACACAGGAGCCGCACCTACGGCCGCGAAACGGCTGGACCCCCAGCGGCCCACTGGGTCCGCGTTTCGCGGCTCCTACTGGGTCGCGCTGTGGCGCGGGGTCTCCTACGGGGTCCAAGCCCGTTCGACCTCCGCTCCGCTCGGGGTCCGGACAGCAAAAAGGCCCTGATTAGCAGGGCCTTTTCGATATGGGCGATACTGGGCTCGAACCAGCGACCTCCGCCTTGTCGAATCGACCTGGGGCGCCAACTACGACGAGCTCTGCGGCCAAAGCCCGGTGTTTATGCGGTTTTCAAGCGGACGCTCGACTCTCGCTCGCGCGTAGTCCGTCATCGTTTGTGGGAAGAATGTGGGAAGGATTGTGGGATACGGGGCCGCGCTCCGACGTGCCTCTTTGCGCCAGCGCCGCCCACAGACGGGAGAGGATCGTACGTCGCGCAAACCCCGCGATCGTTCGGGCACAGCCGCTGACTTTGGCATGACCGGCAGCCTGGAAGAAGACGGCAGCGTTATCCCGTCGGTCGAGGAATTGGCGCTGCTGCCGACGGGGGACGACGGAGAGGAGGACTACCTTGGCGGGAACGGCACCGAATGGTCACCGGGCTTGTAGACGACGCGACCGGCCTCAATCTGTAGCGAGTCCCGCACGCGCACCGTCGGATAGCCCTCCTTGGGGTCCCAGGTGCCGCGCTGCAAGCAGATTGACCCGAACTCCCAGACGACGTTGCGGAGCAGTTCCGCCCGGTCTCCGAGTCCGTCGATCTGCTCCGGTTTGTAGTTGACTTGCTGGACCGGCTCCTTGCTGCGGGCCTTCACGAGCACGCGGGCTGCGCTCGGCACCTGTATGTCGCCCCGCGTCCACCGAGCGATGAGCCAGTCGGAATGCGCGATCCGGTTGCGTTCCTCGATCTCCTCGTTGACGAGTCTCCGGAGCAACGATTCGATCTGGGCCTCGCTCTCGTCGAGATTCGTGACCGCGCGACACATGGCGAAGAAGGGATCAGCTATCTGCTGAGCCATGGAGGAGCCGAAGGCCAGGGCGATGAGGTCCCGCGCCTCCGTCTCGGGCTCGGTGAGCCGTTCGATCATGAGCGAGCGCATGGACGTGATCAGCATCGAAAACACGACCATGTAGCGACCGATGGCACGGTAGGCCTCGTCCTGCTGCTCGCGAGAGTCCACAAGCTCGACGACCCTTGGTTCAGATGACTCAGCCACGCAACGCGGAGCCTACGCCTTACCTCGGGTTGGTTGCAGGGATGGTCAAGGCAGAGACGCCTCAGTCCTTTGTTCCCCCGGTAGCTCATGGTGTCCCCGCTCATACCAAAGTCCCTTGCCGCCAATGTTCGCGGTCGATCCGGCGTCGCAGATAACGTCGGTGCATGACTCCGACCGTTCCGCGGCTACCGACATGAGCGGCCACGCCCCGACTACTCATTCCCGATCCATTCCCGGAGGTGAACGCGGCGAACGGCTCGTCGAGTACTACCCGCGGCTGAGCGATCTCGGGCTCGCGCCGCAGATCATCCAGCGCACCGAGGATACGATCGTCACGCGCATGTGCTTGCCGCTTTTCCGTTGGCTAGCAGCCGATCCGGCCCCTGAGACGAGGCAGGAGATGGGACGGCGCCTGTGCGTACTGCTAGTGAGCGTCCACAGCCATGGCATCTGTCACCGAGATGTCCACGTTTGTAACGTGGTTCTCGACGGTGGCGCACCCCTGCTTATCGATCTTGAGTTCGCAATGGACAGCGATCCTAAGAAGCCCTGCTACGACCTCTACGGCCCAGGTCCTTCGGGACTTCCGGTGCCTAAAGAGCACAGCGATCACCCGCGGAACGTCGGCGGCGTCTGGTGGGATTGCACCGCGCAGGTCCCGACCCTATGGGAAGCGTTTGGTCCGCTGGAGAACTTCCTCTGACTCGCCGCTACGATCCGGGAGCCCGCGAACGCCGCCACGCGCAGAATGTCCTCGCCCTGTCGGATCGCGTTGGGCCCGGCCGAGCCATTCCCACCCCACAGCAGACAGGCACCGCCGGCCCGCTGTCTACAGTCGGTCTCATGTCGAGCCGGAAGAGGGCGAGTAAAGGCAAGCGAAAGGCGAGTAGTTCGTCCTCTCGGCACCACGGCTCGTCTCGCCTGAGCGATCACGTCCTCGACAAAAGGGCAAGGGCCCTTCAGCCGCCGATGCTCGCGCCTCCCATGAACGTTCAGACCGCTGAGTGGGAGCGGGACCTGCTCCCAGACATGCTGTGGATTGGCTCGCTCGTTGAAGAGGACTGGCCTGACCGGGGGCCGCACCACGCGGCCCTAAGCGGGCTCGATCAGTTCGTTGACGACGAGCATGGACCATGCCTCGATGGGCGTCTGTCGAGCTTCTCGCTTGTGCCAGAGGAGCATCGGTCAGAGGCGCGCCAGATCGTTGCCGAGGTGGGCGCGCTCGATGACGGCCTCGCTCACGCACTCTGCCTCTACTCCGAGTGCCCAGCGGCATGGCTGCTCCAGGACTGGCGTACTGAGAACCACGTTGACCCCGAGCGTGGGCTCACCTACTTGAAGGGACTCATTTCTCGGATGCGTGACGGGCACGGGCACCGGGCGGCTCAGCTCCGGGTCGTACCACTGTCGCGCATGGCGAAGAACGGGAAGCTGCACATCGCCTCTCACCTCCGCGTCCTCGACGACCTCCAGCGCTTCCCGCGCGACCTAGAAGGCGATGACCTGAAGCGCGCCGAATCGTCAATCCGCGCGATGTACCTCGCGCTCATGCAGGGCCTCAACGGAGACGATGCGCCCCGAACATGGGCCGAACACTTCTGGCGTCAGAACTGGCATCTGAGCGTATGCGAGCAGGCGCGGGCACTCGTGCTCACTCCCGAAGAGGAAGAGGAGGCCGGCCCGGCGAACGAGGCTGTGCCGGCTACCACTCCGCGCCAAGCACGCGACGGCTTCGTCGCGGCTGTTGAGCAGCTTCAGAAGGATCTGGACGCGCTGCAAGGGAGAGTGAGACCCGATCTCTATGACCCGGTTTCGGATGAGGTCCGGCTCGGGTTGGTGGCTCGCGAGGTGCGAATGCTTTACCGCTTGATCGAGGACCCCAACTTGTGGACCGACGAGAACGCTCCCCATCACCTCCGTTCGATGGTGGACGCACGCATCACCACCGCTTGGCTGCTCTGGAAGAACGACCCTGAGATGTACGCTCGCTACAAGGCGTATGGCCAGGGGAAGCTGAAGCTGCTCAAGCTCAACTTCGCCGACGCGGTTGAGCAGAGTGGCTTTTCGCAGTCAAACGAGGAGGCGCTGGAACGGCTTGAGGCCGCAGTCAACGAGGACGTCATGGAGGAGTTTCAGCCCATTTTCGTTACGCCGAACTTCGCTGACCGCCCGATACGAAAGATGGCCGAGGATGTCGGGCTCAAGGAGCTTTACGATCTCAGCTACTCGCCGCTCTCCGGTGAGTCGCACGGTGATTGGGGAAGCCTCATCAGCCATGACCTTCGTCGCTGCGCCAATCCGTTGCATCGCTATCACCGGGTCGCCCGCTTCCGCGCGAGAGAGCAGGGCCTCCGCCTTGCGTACATCCGCCAGGCGTACAACCTCATGGCCGATACGGTCGAGGCGGTGTTCGCGCACTATGGGTTATCCGCGGACGCCCCGCTGGAGCACTGCAGCGTGGCGTTTGCGCACGCCGTGGGCGCACAGGGCGACCCGGATCAGGCGCCGAGCGCTCAGACACGAGCCGGGCGTCCACGCTCGTCGGCTTCGAGAGCCGAGCCCCGCTCATCCGACACGGCAACGTAGGACACCGACCGCATCCGACGCGCCGCCTCGTGCGCCCGCTGCGGGAGCAGGTGGCTATACACGTCCACGGTGGTCGAGGTCTTCGCGTGACCCGCGAACGCCGCCACGAGCAGAATGTCCTCGCCTTGTCCGATCGCGTTCGTGATGGCCGTGTGCCGGAGGTCGTGTAGGCGCACGTTCGCCGGCAGGTTCGCGCGATCGCCGTAGCGACGGAATACGCGCGTGACCATGCGCGGGCTCAAGGGGCGCCCGACCGGGCGCACGACGCCGTCCCGGCCGCGCTTCCGCTCGACCGTCACGAACACGGGCGCGCTATCGCTCGTGTCGGCCGCCGTGGCGTAGAGCTTTTCTAGCGCTGCCTGGGCGCCGTCGAGGATCGGGACTAGCCTCTCCCCCGCTTCGGTCTTGGTGGTCAGGTCGCCGTCGTCCGCGTCGATGGCTTCCGGGTCGTCGTAGTTGCCGATGCTTCGGCGCACATAGAGGATGCGATCCAAGAGATTCACGTCCCCCCACCGCAGTCCGATCATCTCGCCACGTCGCAGGCCCGTATCGAGCGCGACCGTAAAGAACAGCACCCATCGGGCGTCGTCCCGTAGCTTGCCGCTCGGGTCGCGCGAGCACTCGCTCAGAAACCGCGCGATCTGCGCAGGACTGAGCGCCGTTCCACGTGCCCGCCGACGCCGCTTCTGGCCGCGCTTGCGTGGAGCGCTCGCCGGGTTGACGGTGAGCAGCCCGGCGTCCTGCGCGAACGCGAACATCGCGTGCATGTGCCGCCGGATCTTCGCCACCGTCTCATCGCTTAGGCCCTCGGCACGCTTGCGGCCGAGCAGCGCCTTGACCATCTGCGGCTTGCAATCGTCCACGCGGACCGCGCCGAGCGACGGCACCACGTGTCGGTAGAACGTGCCCTTGTAGTTCGCGGCGGCGCTCGGCTTGAGGTTCGGCTGTACGTGCTCTCGCAGCCACTTCCGGCCAAGCTCGAGCACCGTCATCGAGCTCGGGACGTAGCTGCCCTCGTCGACGGCGGTCTGTAGCTCTCGGAGCGTCTTCTCGGCCTGCCGGCGACTCTTGCCCGCCGCCTTCTCGACCTGCTGCCAGCGGATCTCGCCCGTGTCCGAGTCGATGACCTGCACACGGGTCCTGATGTAGAAGCGCCCATTGCGCTCCCGGATGCTCCCAACGGCCATCACGCGCTCCCTTCGATCGTCGTTCCGCAATCTACGCCATGCACCGGAGGGTCAAGCGGCCAGCCGAGGGCGGCGTTCTTTGCGCGGTCGATCGACGGTTGAGCAGGCTGCATAGACACCGTGTGAGCTATCCCAGACACCAGTCCTCATCCTTGCGCCAGTCGCCTGGCTGGGCGTATTGACGCGGCTTCAGGCGTCGTTCCGCGAGAAAGCGCTCCACGTCGCTCGGCCGGAACCGAATTGGGTTCCTGCCGCCGCCTTCGCTGAGCCGGAACGCGCCGAGGTCGGCCTGATGACGGCGCACCCAGTCGGGCGTAACCGCAAGCATCTCGGCCAGCTCATCAACCGTCAGCAGAGGCTCAGGCGTGACCGCGGCCGGCAAGCGCCCGGGTAGCAGCTCTGCGGTGCGCTCGGCGATCTGCGTGAGCTGCTCCTCGGTGAGCCTGACGGTCAGCTCGATCATCGCTTCACCTCCTCGCGGACCTGTTGCCTTGCGGTGGTTGTGTGGCTGCCATCGGTGTTAATGACCCGTACTCGCCAGAACCGGCCAACGACTTTTGCGCGTGATGTCCGCCAGCGTCCGCGACGTGATCTTGCGCGCTCTCAACAGGCCCGTCCGGTGCTCGTCTGCGATCGCGCCCTGCCGTCTCGCGGCCCGCTGCCGATGTCGGCCGGTCGCCCGCTCGCGCTGCGCTTCAACTGCCTGCACAGACAACATGCACGGCTGTGCCGTGGCACAGCGAGCGCTGTGCGAATTGCTTGGCCGGTTTGGCGCGTTGAGGGTCATCACCCATGTGATGACTGCGGCGAGCATAGGTGCGTCTCGGGGCGGTGGGTACGCGCGCTACTTGGAGAGCAAGACCGTGGAGCCCGAGCGCGGGGACTACTACCTGACCCCCGATGGGGAGATGGCGCAGGCCCCCGGCCGCTGGCTGGCCGATTCCGAGACCCTGGAGAGGCTCGGGGTTCAGCCCGGCGGGCCGGTGGACGGCGCGGACTTCATCGCGCTGATGGAGGGCCGTCACCCTGGCACCGGCCGGTGGC